>Ga0126342_10007473_pt1 | contig 19511 bp, 15 predicted proteins | sample Cyp1metagenome_FD_92528 | JGI IMG/M metagenome (GOLD analysis project Ga0126342, IMG submission 92528) | Coral microbial communities from Lord Howe Island, Old Settlement Bay, Australia - Cyphastrea 1 metagenome | ecosystem: Host-associated > Invertebrates > Cnidaria > Coral ... | reverse complement strand
TGACCGTGAATGCATACTCGGAAAGGTGTTTTTTTTCCCTCCGGGGGGGGGGGGCCGAGTTCGAGTTCGAGTTCGGGTTCGACGGGGCCGCCGCCAGGTCAAAATCGAGTTCGAACTGCTCTGGGGCGAGTTCGAACACGAGTTCGAACTGTGTCACCGCCAGTTCGAACTCGAGGTCGAGCATGTGGACCGCGAGTCCGGACTCAGAAAGCTTGTTTTTTTTTTCCGGGGGGGGGGTTCCAGTTCGAGTTCGAGTTCGAGCGGGGCTCACTATGGGTTTGTCTGAACATAGGAGACAACTGAACTTGTTCGTCGTTGATTTCCTTATTCAATTTGCAATTGATTTGGTGTAAACCCCATTTTCAGACACAGCCACATATATATATACATGTCCATATATACTATATTTAATATGTAATTCAGACATCTCATAACATATTCCCTCTGAGCAGGTTTCTGTGCAACACATCAAACAACGTGTATATATATATATATTACATAAATATATATATACATATACATATGTATATATATATAAATTATATCATTAGTACACACATATATTACAGTATTTACATATCCAACACATATAGTATACAGATTTATATCCTATATCCAATTTCCTTAGCCAAACGAAAACGGAAAAACAGCCAAAGCGACCAAAAACGGTCAGCGGCACAGGGCCGTCCTTCGTTTTCACCACGCCACGGCCTTCCGTCACGAGGACGACGACCACGAGGACCGCGGCAGCGTAGCGAAGGGCTGTGGTGACTTCGGGCCAGGCCTCAATGGTGGAAACCTTTTTATTTGTGTCCATACCAGGCACTATATGGGAACGGACCGGGGTATTCGTGGGATACATAGATAGATATATCTACATATATATATATGTATATTATATACATATATATAAATATGATATGTGTATATATCATATATATCTATATATATGGGGCCTCAAAAACAAACATATAAAACCAATATACATTATGATATTCAATAGATTGTCATTGATTTGATCAGTGTTCAAAGCCCGAAATGTCGTTCCTTGGTGTTAGTTGGTGAAAAGGGTTTCCCAATTCATGGATTGCAGCAATCCATGACAATCCCCAATGTATGACGGATAGTCTAACCCCGTATAATCAAACAGCAGTTTAATTTTGAACACTGCTCAATTATGGAAAGATGATTCAGCAACAAACATGGGGATTGGTCGACAAAAAAGGTGCTCCGAACAACCAAAAAAACATGACTTTATCAATTAAACAACTCTGATAGTATATATTTGTGTATATATATATACGTAGAATTATGTAGATGTAACATTTTAATATCTAATATAACACATGAAATATCATAACATGTCATAACTACAATGTGGGCCCCCCCAGTTATAAGTTGGTTTAGATTCGCCCCAGGAACTAGTTCGTTATTTTACGTACCATAAACCATAGTGAAACTGGAGTTATAAAACAACTTAGCTAACTATGGGGCACCATATCCCATTAGTTAACCATATATTAACCATATAGTAACCATTATTGTTTGATAACCATCCTTCCCCGCGTTGACGCCGCGGCGCAAGCTCCTCCGCGCTTCGCACCTCGCGCGGCGCGGCTTGCGAGGCTTCCGCGCCGGAGGCGCTGGAGCTGTCGGCCCGCAGGGGCGGCCGCTGCATCAGGACCTGGCGACTTGGCCGGGAATATCATGGCAATATATAGTTATAAAACAAACAATATATATATATAATAATAATATAATAATAATAATAAAAGTAGTAGTAATAATAATAAATATTTTTGTTTACTTATTATTATCATTATTATTAGTGTTATTATTTTTTATTTAAGGAAATAATAGATGAAACTATTGAAATACAATATGTATGTTTGAGAGAATTGATGGAACATGGGGGATATCATGGAATATGATGGGGATTATACTGGTATTATTAAGAGATATAGTGTACAATGGAGGGTTAACGAGCAATAATGTATGTATATATATATATACACATTTTTATTTCTAGTATTGTAAATTATTATTATTAGTAGTATTATTATTGCTGTTATTATTAGCATTTTTATTAGTAGTAGTATTATGATTAATCGTACCATTGTTATTAGTATTATTTTTAGTAGTATTATTAGTATTACTGTTATTATTCGTATTTTTTATGATTAGTAGTATTTTTGTTATTATTATTAGTAGTAGTATCATTATATTGTTTTTATTATCATTAGTACCAGTAATATGTTTATTACTATTTTTGGTAGTATGATTATTGATATCATTATTAGGAGCATTTTTATTAGTATTATTTCTATTGTCACTATTCTTAGTATTATTATTAGTAGTAGTATTATGAGCATTATTCTTATTATTAGTAGTAGTATTATTGTTAGTAGTATTATTATTAGTTTGATTGTTATTGTTATTAGTTTTATTGTTATTGTGATGAGTATTATTATGAGTAGTATTATTTTTAGTATTATTATTGTGTGTGTTACTATTTTTTGTAGTAGCATCATTTTTATTATTTTCTTATTAGTATTATTATTACTATTAACGTGTTAGTCTTCCAAACTGTTGGTTTTTATGCTGATTGCAAATGATTTCGGGGTAGCCCCATTTTAGGAACCCCCCAGCTGTTCTTTCCTCAACATCTCCATGGCGGCCATTTTGCCTCTGTATGAAGGTTTCCTAAGCCATGGGGGTACCCCCAGTCATCATCCACATTAGACATATCAAAATCATTCAATATCCATAGTTTTGGTGATCCCCATTGATCGAAACATTAAACCTTGAGAAGTCGACTGCGCAGCTTGCCTCAAGTCCCTGCTATGTACAGGCCACACCCAACAGTCCCACAGTACTGGAGGGATGAGTTGGAGGCAAAATGTCCAGAAAACATCAGACAACCACTAATATCTTCCAATCAAATGCTGATCAAACGAAGGTACGTGGTTTTGATTAAGCTAAGTATTCAAAAGTCACAAAACCACAAATGTTCCATCAGCCAGTCCAATGAGATGCGTTGTTTTCTTCGGGCTATCGCTTGGCTGGTTGTGCTGTGCGAGACATAAGAGCATCGCAGGTTGTCTTTGTTTCAGAAAAGCCATTAATATATACCGTAGTTGATATCTCTAGAAAGAAAAGCTTGGAAATAAATGGAATCCTTTTCATACGTCAGACTTGATGAAATGGGTGTTCAGCTAAATCATCTTAACTTCCATCCTTTCTCAGGATTTTTGTTGGTAAAGTCATGTTAGATCTCCGTAAAGTCTAGACCCTGCCTGCACATCGCCATCTGCGATTCGCTCGGCTGCAGCCACCAGGCACAGCGCCAGGGTGATATAGCGCGCCATGGTAGCCATGACGGGCTGTGACCGTTGTGATACGCTGTGGAGGTGATTCGTAAATCAAGGGAATGAAATTGGATCTTTCCACCATGAAATAACTACATAACTTTTGTGAAATAGTAACCACTCAAACATGCTGTGTTACTTGTTACCAAGCATTGGGTCCCAAGAGTACTATAAGTTCATCAACTGTGAAACAACGGTGAACACCAGCGGTCAAACTGGTCCCCACGGTCCATGCACAAACCTTTGGAGAATTTTGCTCGCGAAGAGCTCACGAAAACTTCTCTCACGGAAGTCGGTTCGGTTCTTGAGCCGGGAAAAGATCAATACGGCAAAGATCTCTGCCGATGACAGGGATGGGTACTTCAACATGGAACATATCCAGATACTCTGCCCCGGAGGAACCCCCATTTTACTTCTGGGATTTCCCATCCAGCATCGGATTACTGAAGGGTATACCATACACCAGGCTAGAAAAATGCAGAAACCATGTCGGCAGTTCTTATCCCTCTGGCATCCTCCTGCTATGTATTTTCAACTATTTTCAGCATTCCCCCAAAAACACCGAAATAGAAGGCCCAGAAGCAAACCTTACCCAGCCACGTGGTCCCCCAAAAAAAACTAGGAGAGCTCCAACCACTTGTTTCTAATGAGTAGACCATAAACTCAAAGAGATCTAGTGCATTTGCCAAGTTTCATTTTGGGACATTTTTTTTGGGTATCAAATCTGATATCACATGCAATCACATACATACAACGTCATATATGGTTCCCCGTATAAGATGCGCAACCCCATTGGTAAATATATTCATTTTGACGGTGGGATAAAACCTTTTTACCATACCTCCATGACCACACCATGTTGACTCCACCCCCACAGAAAACATTCCCCCAGAAAATTTGGGTATAGGCTAAGTTGTAGCCTGGTCAACATCAAAATAGCTGCTAGATGCATCATGTTCATTCCCCCATCCACATGAGAAGATCATCGGTTATCACCCATCCCCGATCCCCATCTCATGGTTGATCATTATTTCGCTCGTTAAATTAAGAATTATGCAATGTGGAGCCTCCCAGGTCTGTTTGTTGTCATTTTTTCACGGTAAATAGTAATTCCAAATCACCGCCGGTATTCAAACATGGCAATAGACATTGCAGAATATGTTCCATCGATACCTCTATTCTCAGAGATTTCCCACTGCCATGTTTGATTACCCAAAGGTATCAATTAACTTAGCTACTGTTTGGAGAATTCATAATGTTGATTATATGCATCTCCCACTATCAAAAAAAATGAGTGGTGAGTAAAGATCACCATTTTTGTTGGTAGTATCATTATATCCCAGTACTTCTACTATAATACATACATATATATATATATCTCTCTCTCTCTCCCCTTCTTTTCCATTCTATTCCACTAAACATCCCGTGATTTACTGTATCCCATTTAACATCATTCAACAATGATATTTCCCAAAATTTCGGGGCCATCGTTTCTGATCCTTGTCCTGGCCCCCTTTCGTTCGATTTTTTTGCAGCAGCAGGTCTTTGACCGAACCGCCACCGAATCCGCGCTGGATGTGTCACCAAGTGAGCTGAACCAATAGGTCAGAATGGAATATAACGGAACCATTGATCATATTGACCAGATGAGTTGACTGAATAGAACACTTATTTGAACTGGTCACACCTGGAATATTTGAAGCAACTGGTCACGATGTACTGGGATCTTAATGGGATTAAACTGGCAAAAAAATGTAATGGCATTATAATGGGAATACAATGTTAAAACATGCCTACAACGTGGGGCCCCGAACCGATAGGTCACGTTGGTTTCTAACGACAAGGATATATGGTTTCTGGCAGATGTCTAGAATTGGCGTCACCAGAGCACCAACAATGTCTTATCTAATTTAAATGTGGATTCTACCAAACCCAAATTTGAGTTAGAATAGAATAAAATCACAATCATTGGTGTTGAGGCAACCCAACTGCTGTATGCTCGGCCGAACTACTTCATCGTTACGTATGCCGCAATGGGATCCAGATCCTGGAGCTTCAATAAATTCGAATAATTAGTCCAATAATACATTTAAGGCAAATGTTGGTAAATATTCCATGCACGGGGCATATGGGTAGTATATTACACTTGCTATTGGAATTCTGACTATTAAACGAAGGAAGTTTAGAAGCCAAACTTCCGACAATATGGACAAATGGAAAAGCAGAGGTGGGAAGAGTCAGAGAAGAGACGAGAAGAAGAGAGAAGATCAGAGAAGAGAAAGAGTCAGAAGAAAGAAAATGCAGGTGCGGGAAAAGGTAGAAAAGTCGCGATTCACTGTGTTTTACGTTCAGATGTCGTTTCGCGCGGCAGGCGACAGGGATTCTGTACATTGTCAAAGTCAAAAGTGAGCAAAACGTGAAGGTTTTGTAGCAGCTTCAAATACAACCACCACTAAACTATGCAACATTCCACTCCACTACGCTACACTACAGCTACAACTACAACTACACATACAACTGCAACTACATTACATCACACTACGCTACACTAATTGTATTACACTACACTACACTACACTACGCTACGCTACACTACACTAACTTAAACTACAACTGCAACTACACTACATTTTACTACATTACACTACACTACACTAATTACACTACACTACACTAATTACACTACACCACACCCCACTTCACATCATTACACTACACTCAAGTACGCTACACTACACTACACTACACTGCACTAACTACAACTACAGCTACAACTACGACTACACTACACTACACTACCCTACATTACGATACACTACACTCATTACACCACCACAAATGCAACTGCAACTACGCTACACTAATTACACCACACCACAGCTACATCTCCACTACACTACAACTACAACTACAGCTGCACTACACCACAGTACATCCAGCAGCTGTGGGTGAGGTGACCGACCAGGTGACCACTGCAACCATTGTAACCGCTCCAAAAAACACAACTCCAACCACCTTTCAGTGCATCAGTGGATTCGCTCTGCCATCCATGCATCGCAACAACTCATCTCTCCTATAGTGCCCTATCTTTGAAACTTCTGCCATCGCCTTGTGCAGTACTACTGGTATCTATTAATCAATTCTTGGTTACGTAAAACAACTAGTGATCAGCGGACAGCTTCTAATAATTCACTAGCCCGAATCTTTTAGAGCTTTGCATCGGGATAATTCTCCTTCCATTCGTCATTTCTAGGGTCGTTGCGAGGTCGCAGCGTAAGTCAGATACCGATATCCTCCGGTGTCATCAAATGGAGGTTTCCTCAAATAGGGGTACCCCTAAATCATCCGTTTTAATAGGATGTCCCATTATAGACCATCCATTTCAGGGTACAAACATTTATGGAAACTTCCAAATCTGGTTGGCTGGAAAACCGACCATGTATAGAAGATATCCCCATTAAAACCTCCACTTATAGATGATTTCACTACACTTCCATTGCGGATCTCCACAGCTATGAATCTCCACTTCTAGATTTTTTGTTCCCAACTATAAATTATAAAAACTTCATTTCTATATGGGACCTTTTACTGCAATGTTTGATTTTCCGAAGCGTTGTTTATATTTTATCCCAAACCTGACCAAGTATTACTATAGCTGTAAGCCTTGGTCAATCATGACATTACATTTTTGTTTATCAAGCGATGAAACACGACATGTACAGATTTTCTCCAGCATTTTTGGTTCAACTCCAGTTTTTGGATTCAACCTTCATGCTTGAAATGGAGAAATCAGATTCCCAGCACGCTTCCCCACAAAATGGTGACCCAATATCCTTGAAAGGAAACAAGAAGCTTCAGACAACTTAGGCTTGTTACGAATGTAAAATACATTTAAAACCCCATCCCCAGGAGCCTTTTTTTCCCACAAATGGGCTGCTTCTCGGACCATTCCAAACTTTGCGACGCAAGAGTTTCGATCCCCAATTCTGACTCTGTTTGTTGGATGGCGTTCCTCCAAGAATAGCGCTAAATATGCTAAATTACTAGACTTGGTACCCCCCTGAAAAAATCTGGTAAACTGGAAGTTTAGAAAACTGGGTTAAGATTATCCAGAACCCAGGAAAGTTGCCAAATGGATCTTCATCACCACATCCATGGAACATTGCTCTACCCACCATCTAGTTGACCATCTGTGAGATCTCGCTCCTAAAAAAGCTACGGTGCAGCTCCGCAGCACATCCACATCCAATCGCTCCGCGCGCTGCGGGGCTGCGGGGCTGCGGGGCTGCGGGTTATTCCATGTCCAAGTCAATGGGGATGTCTTGGTTCAAGGTTCGCCTGACGCAGAAAACATCGGAGTTGGGAACTCGGAAGGCCACTTGAAAACAGACACAAACAATGGGTATTCAAGACGCAAACATGGTGCTATGATGGGAATAGAATGGGATATACTGAATTATCATTATTATTGTTATTGTTATTATTTTTATTATTACTATCATTATTGTTATTTATTAAATAAAATATATATATATATATATATATATGAAATATTATATACACACATATATATATATGTATGTGAGCAATCTCGAAAAACCCTACGTAGGTTCACAGAAAAGACTTCCACAAATTTGGGACGGTCAAATCGCGTACCACACGTTTGCACAAAAATGATATCTGGCAAACTTGGTGGTATCGCTTGCAGGAAAATTTATATAATGATCTGCTTGACTCCAGAGCGGAGGCTGTGCTTCCTTTTTGATCAAGCAGCTTCGCTGCAGGACTCTGAGCTATCTGAAGACGTGCTACTGGAAGAGGTGCTTGGCAAATCTCTTTTTCCCCACCGCCAGGTGACGGTGAGGGTCTCTGAATTTGAACCCTGCACCACGCCACGCCACACTGAGTTGCCAGCTTCCTTGGCATGGACACCCAGTTTGTGGAGAGACAATCGAAATGGCGAAAGTTCAAGTGGAGGGTCAATGAAAACATGCACGGCAAGGATGTGAAGGCAACTAGCTGCTAGTGAAGCAAACATTTTTACAGGGACTTGCTTTCCGCTTCTGCGATTTCCCTTCTCTGCGGACCACTCCATGAATATCAAGAAGAACACTTTCTGAGGAGCACGTGCCCTTGTGAGCCTAACCCTACACAATTCATGACATAATCTTGAAAGGGGGTATCGCTAATTTGGGAAGGTCCCATCGCTTACCTCGTGTTTTCAACAATTTCTATAAATTTTCACAAAACAATGTCCGTCCCTTACATGTTTAGTATTGCCCGGGTTTTTGCGGAGGCTCATATATATATATACGCATGTATTGTAATTTTATACATGTATGATATCATACATCCAACCACTAATATGGAACAAAACTGGGTAAATGGAAGAGACAAACAGAAAAACTTCTGATATCAGGTGAACATCTGAACTTCACCGTTAGACATGGAGATGCCAAACGAAAAAATGGTAGACGAAGCATCAAAAAATGGGGAGGCAACCAACGAAAAGGAGGAGTTCACAAGAACTGGGAGGGTAGATCATTGACATGATTTAAGAAACGGGTGGTCCAGAAACATCTGGTTGGTGGTGACTTAACCATCTTGAAACATATTAGTCAATGGGAAGGATTATCCCATATATTTTGGAAAATAAAACATGTTTGAAACCACCAACCATACATGTTTGGTTAAACCAGCTGCAGTACTAATCATACCAGGCAGTGATAGAAACAAACTGGGATGGCAGGTCTTTGTTCAAGGGTCAACTATAAACAAAAATGCCCATATAGGTAAAGAGATAGAAATCGCCCATATAAGTCAATGGTCAAATAGGCCATATAAACAAATCAAAGACATCTAGATTTTAGATAACTTTAAATAGCCCAGATATGGTTTCGACCCCGATGAAACTTTTATGCTTGCCAATGAGGGATAGAACATACCAATGAACACTAACAACCAACCAGATCATCATTGGCTATACTGCCTTTATTACAGTAAATAGTTATAACATATTTTATCATATGTTATCCCAATGTTTAGAGTCTCAAGAATCATTTGCAAATCCCCATGTGTGGTTCATATTTGTTGCATAATGTCAACCCTGGATTAATAACCCCAGACGGCTTAATTGGGAGGCTACCATGTATCAGATGAAATGACTATTGGAAGCCCCCTAATTATCCCTCTGGTAAATTAACATAACTATGGAAATTCACTATTTTTAATGGGACAATCCACTACTTCTATGGCAATTCACTTTTTCAGTAGCTTTTTGTATGTTTACCAGAGGGTATCCCTAATTCATAAACCATGGTTTAGTCTCATCCAGGGTTGGCATTATATCCCATGTCCCATGTCCCATGTCACATCATTTCACCACGAAAAAAATCCCAAAGTTTGGGCGCCAAAAACATCTCCAATCCCATGCATCCGAGGTTGACATTATAGATAGTTATCCCAATTGGAAGTATACAATAAACATGAAAATACATAATAAACTCATAAACAACACATTTTTTTATGTGTGGTTCAATATGTTTGTTGATGTTTGTTGCATATCAACATATCCCATGGCCCTTGGTCCCTTCGTCCCTTGGTCATCCCGCCACGGTCCCGTCCCTGGGGTCCCTGGGGTCCCTCCACGGTCCCTGGGCTCCCTGGGGGTCCTGGTGCGAACCGCCACGGTGTCCATGTGTCCAAACTTGCCAAAGACCAAGCCCGCCTGAAGGCCTCCAGAGATGCCGTTGAACTTGCTGTGGAGAATTTGTTCAGCTATGATATGGGCTATGATCATGTATGATATATATATATATATAATATCTATCTATTATACGTGATATTATATGAGTTGGTATGATATATATATATACATACATACATACAATGTGTATATATATATATATGAGATTATATATGAGTTGTTTTTTGTGATATGGGAGTATCTTAACTCTGATGGGGATTGGGGATATGAAGAAACTCAACACCTTTTGGCGAATTGGCCGGGGAGGCATCAGTGGGCTGTGGTCCAAAAAAATCACCCATCGGGGCTTGGTCGGCCGCTGTTCGCCCATAGTTTCACTGGGGGTTTACTGTGGGGTTAGTCTAGGAATCGTTTAAGGTGGTGTTAGGGTTTGATTAGGGCTTAGGGTTGGCCTAGATCTTATTTAAGGTTTGTTAACTCAATATTTATTGCTATATTGGGTTGCTTTCTGGTTTATTCAAGGTTGTTTTAGAGTTTTTTATGATTATTCATGGCTGATTTAGGATTAGCTTATTAACAGGAATTGTCTAGGGTTTACTTGGGGTGGTGTTGTTTTGTTTTTGTTTTTGTTTTCTCAGACTTTTCTCAGGTTTTACGGTATGTTGAGGTTTCTGGAAAAGCGGATCGAATCGCTGCAAAGTATGGAGAAGAGGCTTGCAGTCCAGCACGGAGTTCCGCAGGTTTCGGGCAAACCTCAGCCCCCTTGTGCTAAATGTCTATTCAACAAATGTTCTTTTTTATCTTTAATCGGACCCTCCAACATGTGGATGGCTTCAATGTTCTATTCTCTCCAAATTTTCGTTCAGATTTGTTTTACCCTCTGGTAAACTAACATAACTATGGAAAATCACCATTTTCAATGGGAAAACCCACTATAAATGGGCCATGTTCAATAGCTTTTTGTATGTTTACCAGGCCGGGTAACACATCCAACAGATTCTCCTGGCAAGGCCAGCTGGGAGCCCCCGCGGCCGCTCTTGTCCATAAGCCCCTTCGACCTCGATGGTTTTTTTGGTGACGCCGCGTTCATTTTATGTCAGCCATGGACGTCATGAAATGCACTTAACACATGAACATTTTTGGGATCATCTTAATATACCATACCAAAGTATAATGGCAAAACAATAAGGTATGGTATATTGATGTACCCTCTGGTTATGACTAACATAGCCATGGTATAGATGGCCCATAGAAATAGATGGTTTACCGTTCTTAAAAATGGTGGATCTTTCCATGGCGAAGTGTTAAATAACCAGATGGTAACACATGTGGGTCATGAACAAAAGCAAGAAATGTAAAAACATGTGACATGTGAAATGTTCAGCTTAGATCACCAAAAAGTAGAGCATATATGTACATTAACTATGTACGAATAACTATATATATTCTGGGTTGATCAAATTGTGAGTTTCATGAAACTCAAGACAAGGGCGGCGAGCAAAACAGTGGGAGCTGTTTAACACTCACCCAACAACGATCAACTCCGTTTGGCAGTCATGTTTGAGCCATAAGCAAATGGCTGCTAAGCCACATTTGAGCTAGCAAATACAGTGGTTCTATCACTATATCTGGTTGGTGGTATACCTACCCCTCTGAAAAATATGAGTTCGTCAGTTGGGATTATTATTCCCAATATATATCTGTCTATATATAAATAAAAAATGTTCCAAACCACCAACCAGATAGATATATATATATATAATTTGATATATATATATATATGTAATTTAATATATATATATGTTTATCCCAACTATATATATAATATATAATTACATATCAAATTATCTCATTCTATATCTCATTATCTCACATTTGAGCACAGTGACATAACATGTTTTTATTTTAACACATCCCCACTGGAGCAACGCAGCTTCGCAGAGCCCCCAACTTCACAGTCTTCTCTGCTGCGCCGTTGATGTTGCCAAAGTTGCTGCGAACCATCCTGAGGAAAGCAGGGACATGTTGAAAGAACATATGTACTGAATATTAGTGTATGGCTAACTTAAGATATATTATTACTGCTACTACTGCTGCTGATACTACTACTACTACTACTACTACTACTACTACTGCATACAAAAAACATATATATATATAATTTATAATACATACATACTTTTGGGGGGTCATTCCCCCTTGTGAAGCAGCACAGTCGGCTGATCATCATCATTTATGCCGTGCATCAATGAAAACAAAACAACGGCTTCAAAGAATCGGTTCAAGGTATGTTCTTTTCTTTCATCATACCCTCTGGTAATTTAACATAGCTATTGAACATGGCCATTTATAGTGAGTTTTCCCATCAAACATGGTGATTTTCCATAGCTACGTTAAATTACCAGAGGGTAGATATAAAGGCTAAACACTGCTTCAAACACTGCTTCAGTCCAGTACAACAGCACCACTACTCTCGGATACTCTCGGCTTCTCAGGCGCTATGTCACCTGGCAGCCTGGGCGACCCGAACCAGTTCATCAACTGCAAAAAGCCGGGGAAGTCGAGTCCGTCCTCTGGGACATCCGAGAACTGCGCCGTCCTGGGAGAACGGCAGGAGAATCTGCAGGACACAGGGACGAAAAGGATGATCGATCCAGAGCTGAAAGGCTCTAAATCTCAGGGACTTCATGAATCTGAAAGGCTTGAAATGTCTTAAAGGCTAGCATTCCATCTGCTGAATCATCATTATTTCTAGTATATCATACAATATTCCAATATATGTCTTTGTTGAACGCAAAAAAAAATCAACCATTGTATCCCGCCGTTAACTTCAAGCCATGTTTGATTACCAAAGGGTACTGTATCCCTTCGTTTGGGAACCAACGAAAGCCGTTTCTCCCCAGCGCCCCAGGCCGAACGTCAGCTCCTTTCCATCAATTCTTGACGCAAGGGCGCAGAGATCTGGCGTGTGAAGCACGTCTGATGTCTTGGTTCGTTGGATTGGTTCAACGGAAACGCCATTTAAAAAAATAATGGACAGCTATTACCCTCTGGTAATTTAACATAGCTATGGAAAATCACCATTTTCAATGGGTAAATCCACTATTTCGACTGGGCCATGGCTTCCATGTCGCTTTTTTTTTTGTGTTAGTTTTCCAGGCCGGGTATAGAAGTAGTGGTTCATGGGACTGGACACCAATCCAATGATCCCCCATAGAATCGAAGACGCCCAGCACAATAGAGAATAACTTAAGATATAACACGTAGATTTGGAAATTCCTATGATATTCCTATGTATTATATTCCAGGTTGAAAATATATTATAGGAATACCATAGGAATATAATATCATAGGTTGAAAAAAATCTGTTATATTCCATGGATATTCCTATGATCCCCCATAGATTGGAAGATATTGGAAGTCACAGATTGAAAAGAAGGATTATATTCCTATGATATTCCTATGATCCCCCATAGATTGGAAGATATTGGAAGTCACAGATTGAAAAGAAGATTTATATTCCATGATATTCCTATGTATAGCAAACTTAAGTGGATCTTCTGGTTTCTTTCACTCTGAAAAAACTCTTCCATCCACAACTGGGGAGTGGTGAGTTTGGGGTAAATCCACGGGTGTCAGAATCTGCTGTAACTTTGATGGGAAGTAGCAAGGTATTTTTTTCCCCCCAGTTTATAAACCTCCCAAAAAAAAAACGACAGTTGTACCTGCCATCAACCATAGCCTAGTTCCTGGGGCACCACCTGGGATACCTCTCTCAGTCCTCCAGCCATGACAGTCATAAATTCCCCCATGTGTTGCTAGTGAAAGCATGTTAAACCCATGTAAGAAAAAAACAACAACCAACCATCATCCATGCCATGGACCATGGCACGCCGCGAACATCAGAACCACCTTCACGCCCATCATCGCCATCATCTTCACCACTTCAGTGCCTGGAACCTCAGTAACCCTGCTGTTGCCGATGAAATTTGCAGATGTTAACCCAAAACAAGGCCTATGCTATGCTGTTGGACTTCAACTATGTCATGTTCCGCGCATCCACTGTGATGCTGGTGTTTTAACCCATGACGGATCCATGGTGCTGCCATATATGGTGTGCCATGGATCCCATTAATATACCCCAGTCATGTTAGCATTAATATACCAGCACCATGGATCCGTCATGGGTAAGTGACCATCGAGAATGAATACTGATCTGGCCGCGTAATTTTCTTCGTGCACCAATCTGAAATGAGATCGGGACTGTTGTCACGACCACGACCAGCCAATGCACCAACATAACCAACGTGGCTCGAATCTGATTGAAACACAAACAATGAAGCTTCCTATCCCGTGTTTTGCAGATTAAACCTGTTGTTGTCAAATTACAGTATCGTTAAAAAAAAACAAACAAATGTCAAATTATGTTGATAAGACATGATAAACCATTATGATTACCATTCTGCTATCCACTCTTTTGAACTTGACAACATGCTTCGGATAATGGGCATCCCAACATCGCTTCACCATCATATCTGCCATGGCTTTCTTTCCCAACGCCATATGCGAACCATGGTGCTGGAATATGAACACCAACATTTACCCCATAAATGACCCAGTTGTGTAGGCAAATATACCAGCACCATGGAGCATATGGGAAACAATATTAAATGATATTCAATGGTAATTTCGGAAAATCGGACCAAGAACACCATATATTCAATAGCTAATACCAGTTTGTTATGTCACAGTGTATATCTTATGTATCTTAATAAAACTATCATGTACCAAAAAAAAAAACTAATATACCAAAAAACATGCTATCCCTATTAATGGCCCCTTATATTGTTTTTCCGACAGACCGATACTCAATAATCCATGATATCACCGTTATACTCCCAGGGAATATTTGCTAGCTAAATTCAAAATATAATCTCAAAATCAGGTAATATTAGCGATAGTATATTATAATATTAATTATAATCACAATTATTCACATAATATCAGCAATATATTAAATGATGCCCCAAAATTATGATATCAAACATTCACAAAATCATCATCCCCAAATTATAATTACTCACATGGTATCACCTTAAAATCCTCTGGTATCACCTAACACTTCGCATCAGTTCGCTATGGAACATCACCATCGAACTAATAGGTAGATCACGCATTTTCTAAGTGCCATGTTCAAAAGCTATGTCAAACTGCCAGAGGGTATATCCCGTTAATATCCCATTGAATCACTATAAAGTCCCATTTTTTTTGGAAATCCCATTGAATCCCATTCATTATATCACCATATTCCCATAGAATTCCCATCTTTGACATCTGATTTCCAACCTGGAAGACCCCAGTTGAAAGGTCCGAGCGTCTCGATCCACGCTGGTGAGTTTGCGGATGACGTTTCCCAAGGTGAGCTCCCTTCGGACCGAGACCATGGAAATGTCTGGGAAGCGGCAAGAATCCCCTATAAACAATGGGAAAATCATGGGAAATGATGGGAATCACCCCTATAAATGGATGATTTTGGAACCAAAGAATTCACCACCATTTCACGACCGTTAAAGAATGAAAAATCATCAAACCAAGCATCGATTCCATTGATCGTGGGAAAATCACTTTGAACATGTTGGTGAAATATTAGGATAATCCCCCTTTTGAACGCAGGTTTTCATAATGGGTTAATAATGGTTATGGATCATGAAAACATATGAAAACCAACCAATTCAACATCATGATTCCTGGCGCAATCCCGCCTTTCTTTTTGGAGCCGCATGTTTTCTTCTGCCTGCCAACAGTCAAAGGTTGATCCATGGTGTGTTGGATCAGGTACATCCCCAACAACAACACAGTTTTAGGCGGGGAAAACAAGGGAAACGAAAGAGTAACCATGGGATTTAGCAGGGGGAGATGATGATTAAGCATGATTGATCATGGGATTTAGCGGCATTTGTTCAGGCGAATTAGGTTTTGTGTTAAACAAAGAAGACCTGAGGACACCCAAGGACTTGACCGATACCTCTACGGAGGCTATCTCATGTATCTAAGTATGCCGAAACGTCATAGGCACACATGTTTTTTTGGAGAAAAAACCCTGAAACCTGCAAACAACGAGAAAAACAAGTGGACTGGAGACATCCAAGTTCTCCCAAGTTGGGAGACTCACCAGTGGCTGGGGATGCCCCAAATCTGATGGGTACATTTTTCCAACATGGGATGTTAACCAATCATGGGGGTATGTTTTCTACATGGGACATACAAAATGAGATATGTGTTAGTCCATTTCTATGGAGGGTGAAGTACCTGCTTTAAATGGTGGTTGTTTAATCTCGTTGTGGCGTCCTCTATTTCGGAACTTGTTTTTTTCTCTGGAAAGGGTCGTTTTCAATGTTGTTCAACGTGGCAGAGCCAATCAAAGTAATCATCCCCAAAGAGGACTTTGAAGCGTGCAGCCCATATTGAATACCACGTGCCAAGAGATCCTTAGTGATCCTTAGCTGACCACATCGCAGTCTGGCATTCAGCCAGCCACCGACGCACCTTAGTCACCTCATTAAGAGACAGGTTTTGAGTGGTCTGAGCCCAACCGAAACGTGCCAGGAAAGCACAGGCAGGTTTAGCAGGGGTATGGGCAGGACGACAATTGCAAGACCAGACAATGTGTTCCCAGAACCCAGCCGACTGACACCCCCAGGGACAAAGCGAAGACCCAGCGCCAGGAATGTGATCCCAAGTGGCGGGAGAGAAGGTGGGTTGGAAAGAAGCATCGACCAAGACATCGGCGAAATCGTGACGCCAGACCCAGGGACGACCGCCCACCCAAAAAGAAACCTTTGGACCGCATCCAAGTAATCATTCCCAATCGTATCAGAAATGCGTCTATTTAACATTATTTAACTATGAGTATTTACCGTAATATTACAAACTAATTTCTGGTGTAATTGGGGACGGTTCATTATTGGTGGTTTTACCACACATTCTGGGGCATGAAAGTCAACTACACTCCATGGGTCTGGATGCGATTTTGATCTCTGGAACGGCGCACATCCAACTCCTGGCAGCCAGGTCCTTCAACCATCGGAGGTGGCGAAGGCTGTCAGCCATCAGGTCAGGCCGATGACCATTCGGTCCATCATAAGGCCAGTTGGGGTTCTGTGCAATGCCGTTTTCGCCAACTAGCTCGTTACCAAACCATGCGAGATGTAAATTGATTCGAGCCTGGTCACCATGCTTTTGCCTGGCCTCTTGCACCAGCTCGATACCTCTCTTGGCAATCTGACGGAGTCCCTTTCCCCACAACATTTCGTGAACCCATTCAGTGACGTAGTCAGGCTTTCTCGCCTTGAAGTGCTCTGCCAAATCGTACTTGCGCAGCGTATGGGGCCACGTCCAGTGATGAGGGCACAACTGGAGTCCCCAAATCCTATGGGTTACCATGGAAATCATCACCACGGTATACCCCCATCTGGCTGTAGAATGGGGGCCTACCCCTATGAAATCATAGGGTGTATCTGCGATGCCCCACTATATCCCTATGATTCCCTATGAAATTCCCATGAGATGGCAAGATAACCTCCCTTTTTCTTGGCTTAATCCAACTGTTGCACATATTTTTGGTGGTTCTTTCCCAAACTTTGCTATATTGTTGGCCCATCCCTCTGGTTAATGGTCCTGGACATCCTCAAATCGACATGGATCGACCCATAATCACAAATTGCACTTACTTCCAAGGTTAATAAACATATTCTGAAAATTGGCTATGATGACAATTGATGATTGGCTGTATATCAATGTATAATATATATATATATATATTATATGTATATAATTATACACATCGGTATACATACATATGACACATTATGAACATGTATTAATATTTTAAGTCTTTTGTCTATTTGTTTAACTGTGTTTTCATAGTAGCCATGAAGCCGATGTTTTTTTCGTGAGTTCTTCCACGCCTCTGCCAAGACCTGCGCGGCTTGAACGGCCTCGGCCCGAGTCTATGTGCAATGCTGCAATGTGCATCGACGTCAACACACACTGCGCATTGTGTAGGAATTTGGTGTTTTGAGAGAAATACTAGATGATTTTCCAGGAAGGCTGAGCAATTTTCTGAAACAAAGACTGCACTTCTGAAAGGAACACTGCATGTTTAATAGGAATGCTCTATATTTTGTAGGGGTACTGCTTCTTTAAAGGGCTCTACTGCTTTACATTGTTCTTCACTTTTGTCTGGTTGATTCTACTTCTTTGGAAGGATACATCTATATATGTACGTATGTACGTACGTATGTATGTCTGTATGTTATTTTGTGGCGTTATTCCCATCTGAAAAGTGGGGTCTTGGGGGATAACATAGACATATACTGAGTATATATATAATATACCAAATATATGGAATAACAACTATATGGAATATATATCATATGGAACATTCAACTATATACTCCTATGGGATATATATATATGGAATTATTCGTTCAACTGCAATAGGGATGACTTTTTACAGGGGCGTAACCTTTGGGGGATGGGAGCCATGGCTGCCAGTAACGCCGCCAGCTCCGGCTATTTTTGTCACCAAAAATCAGCAAACAATGGACCTTTTGGCCAGATTCATCTTATTTACAGCTTCGAATTGAGCAACCCCCCTCCAGTTTTCTTTTAAAAGATCACAAGGATCCTACTACGGAAGGATGTTTGAATATTGCAAAGCCGTCAGAAACACAGGTGTGTCTGTTGTCATGGGGAATCTGAAAGCTTTGTGCTCAGTTCATATTGACAACTAAATTACAATGCTTTGGGGGAGTACAATACTGCATACTGTATTATATATATATGTATACACATAATAATTAACAATCAATAGTATTGTCAATAGCATTCTTATGGTTATCGTCATTGTTAGTCATCATTAGTAATGTTACCATTATCATTCTTATTACTATATGTTTTTTCATTTCTTACTATATATGCTGTTATTGTTATTGCCGATATTGAGTTGTTTTACTATTATCGTTCTTATTCATTACTATGATGATCTGTTCTTGTTGTTAATATGTTCATTAACATTATCATGAACCCAGTTATACAAATATACATACAAATATAGAAATTCATCTAAATGTACATATGTATATACATATATACTGGTTGGTGGTTTCAACCCCTCTGAAAAATGTGAGTTCGTCAGTTGGGATGATGAACTTCCCAACTGAATGGAAAGTCATAAAAATCATGTTCAAAACCACTACCCAGTATATATATATATATATTTACACAATTATATATATATAATATGTAGATATATAGATAGATAGATAGATAGATAGATAGATAGATAGATAGATAGATAGATAGATAGATAGATAGATAGATATATTCCGCTATCACCATAATCATCCCCCGGCAACCGAAGGCACCGAGAGCCG
>Ga0126342_10007472_pt1 | contig 19512 bp, 12 predicted proteins | sample Cyp1metagenome_FD_92528 | JGI IMG/M metagenome (GOLD analysis project Ga0126342, IMG submission 92528) | Coral microbial communities from Lord Howe Island, Old Settlement Bay, Australia - Cyphastrea 1 metagenome | ecosystem: Host-associated > Invertebrates > Cnidaria > Coral ... | reverse complement strand
TGAATCCATACTTCCATCTTTTCCAGTCTTTTGGCATTGCCCTCCTTAGGGCCCTTGGAGCAGGATGCAGACGCATCAACAACAGATTGAGGAAAACACTAAGGTGAGCTGCTGCTTTGCTCGCGGTCACCTTGGCTGTTCAGATGCAGCCTGGGAAGGGTTGAGACACACGGTCACCACACAAAAAATCTATAATTCATCTATAATCATCTATTATCAATCTACGATAATCTATAATTCATCTATAATCATCTCTTATCCAGTATCCATCTATAATAATCTATAATTCATCTATAATCATCGATTATCAATCTATAATAATCTATAATTCATTTATAATCATCTATAATTCATCTATATAATAATATCTACTTCATCTATAATCATCTACAATTCATTTAGAATCATCTATAAATAATCTATTATTCATCTTTAATCATTTATATTTCATCTATAGTTCATCTTTAATTCATCTATCATCATCTATTATCAAACTATAATTCATCTATAATCATCTCTAATTTATCTATAATCATACATTTTCATCTTTAATCATCGATTATCATCTTTAATAATCTACAATTCATCTATTACCCATCTATAAGAATCTATAATTCATCTTTAACTCATCTGTACTTCATCTATAATTCATTTATAATTCACCTATAATTCATCTATAATTCATCTATAACCATCTATGATCATCTTTAATCATCGATTATCATATATAATTCATCTTTTATCCACCTATAATAATCTATAGTCATCTATTATCATCTACAATCAATTATTATCATGTTTCATCTATTATCTATCTATAATCACCTTTAATTTATCTTTAATTCATCTATAATTCATTCATAATTCATCTATAATTTATCTATAATTATCTATTATCATATGTATATGTGATATGTTATAATACATCATGTTTATATAATGCTGCCAGGCGTTTCGCCATCCAAGTCCTGCGACGCGATGCGGCCAAGTGGTCTGCAGCCTTCAGGCGGTCTTAACATGCAACCGCCATGTGTGTCAAAGGAAATGATGGCATCCCCCCACACGAATAGGGGTTTATAAATGTATATAATGGTTTATGTGGGTTTATATGGGTTTATATATCTATAACTATCACATATGTATGAATCTGTATAAATATCTATACCATATATAGGGGTTGATCTGTAACATTAATATACATATGACATATAATGTTATAAAATATTGAGACTTACACAGTAGCAAGGGACTCTTATGCTAAAAATATGTTTTAAACATGTTTTTGTTTAATGGTGTTAATACGCTGAAATTGACGATTGCGATTTCTTGGTTTTTTCATTTACGTTTTTTTTAAACGAATGAATGTACGATGAATTTGATTTATATAGTTATTTCTGGAACGTTTGGGCCCGGGAGGGCCCGGTCCGGTTCCCGGAATAATTAAAAAACCATAACAATTTCATGTAAAACATACATATTTTTATCATTAAACACATCATAAAATTTCCATAATTTACGATTTGTAAGTCATAAAACATCATAAGATATTCATAGTGGTTCATTAGATTTTATGGAATTTTATGTTTATGTTTTCATGAAAAAATTGTTATTTTTATGAAATGTTTTTAAGGTTTTTGATGATTCCGGGAACCCGGCCGTCCTGGACCCAAGCGTTCCAGAAATCAACAAATTCATCGTACAACAAACATACATTCAATCGTCAAAACATCATTTAAAAAAAAACTGAAATTTCCAATTTTTTTTGCAACTTAGTGAAATTTCCAAAAAAAACACATAAAACATCCTAAATAACATTATTTATACAATTCAAGGCGTGGCTAACTTTCAAAGTCTCACATATAATATCTAAAACAGGGAACAGATAGGGGTTTACATACCCCATATATAATATCTATATATATATATGTAGATATATAAACTATATAATACATGAACTTGTTAATACATGATGTATTAGATGATTCTATCCATAAAAAAACACCGACGAGGCTGCTCCGGGAATCCTGGACTGGTCCTATTGCTGTGGCCCACGCACCCTTGCTGGGTGGGGTGGCCGAGGGCCGACTTCGTGTGAGCGATTGATTTCCCCTGGTAAACAGACAGTTTTGCTATGGAAAATGGCCATTTATAGTGGATTTTCCCATGAAATTATGGTGATTTTCCATAGTTATGTTGGTTTACCAGAGGGTAATTATAGCTGAATTGCATGGGAATTCATCATCAATACCATATTAATCTTAATTCGTCAGCTATAATCATTCCAGTTATTGTATCTTAAGGGAAACGGGTCTCACAATGCCACGTTTCTGTTGGGAATGGCATGGAATGACACTATCATCATTGATAATCATCATCCCTATTCATTGAACTACCACTTGATGATGATTATCCCACATATAATATATTCAGTTATCAATTGATTTCCAATGATCTGTGCGCGGGGGACATGTAAAGAACCACCATTTCCACATCGCAGTCAAGTCAAGGTATTGCTGCGGCATGTTTTCTTCTTGAATTACAGCAACAAGGAAAGAGGAACCTTAGGTTTATCCGTGATGTAATGTGGTATACACAGCTGCCATATAATGGGTATATCATGAGATATAAGCAACCAACACTACTCGTATGTTCAAATATTATGGCTATATGATGGGTAATGTGGTAAACCCACTGCCATAAACCATCCCCTTTCAGTGGTTTATGAAATTGGGTATGCCTCTATTTGGGATGATGTAAATGACCCAAGTCATGATTGGTTAATGGGATGGTTGTGATTGGGTTTACCACATGGAAAAAAACAGCAAAATCATATAACCGTGTATCATATATCCATAGATATCCCATATGTCTCATCAGAGATTGCCAGATTTCATCAGACTTTTTAACACTGCTAGGTGTGGACAAGCACTGGTGCTACGCTATGCAGGTCCTTACTGCAGGACCAAGGGACGGAAGGGAGCGACCACTGCCAGTTTCTATTGGTTTTTGCTATGAATCCATCACTGCTCGGTGGTTCTATGTTTGTTTGAATGATCTATGTTTGGATAATGCATAATGGATATTATACATATATATATATATGATATCCCAGTAATCAATAGATCCATCGATAATTATGATAATGATTGGATATCTGGATCTAGGTTTAAGAGATACCTATATTACATTATATTACTGGATAATATAAAATCATATCCTATGTGCTAAAGTTAGTACTAAACCATCGGGGTTCTCGCACAGTTGGTCATCCCACAGGACACCATGGCCAGAAGTTGCGCCGCAGGGCCAAGTTTGGGATGGCTAGGGTTTTCCCAACAAAAACTTCATAGCTGGTTGGCAGTTTCAAACATGGCGTTTATTTTCCATTTCATATATGGGATGTCATCCGAAACCCATTGACGAAGTCCATCATTTTTCAAGATGGTTAAAACATGTTAAAACCACCAACCAGATAGACATGGTAGTATTTTCCAGCCACCTTTGATGACACCCCTGTGGATCTGGTGGAGGGTCGATACCCCTTTGCGCAATCCCACTTAGGTGTAGGCTTACACATGCCCATGACGGATCCATGGTGCTGGTATATATGCTAACATCACTGGGGTATATTGATAGGATCCATGTTACTATATATAGCAGCACCATGGATCCTATGGGTGCTTACACCCATCACATAACATTTTCGAGTTTTATGTATCCAACTATATCATATTCTGTGCAAACTTCCAGTTGGGTGTAGGATCATGGCATATCGCCACTTTTTTCATGAACACATTGACGATCATGTTTGTTGCTGGTTGGTGGTTTCAAACATGGCTTTTATTTTCCATAATATATGGGATAATCCTCCCCATTGACTTTCATATTTTTCAGAGGGGTAGGTCAACCACCAACCAGGTTGGTTAACCACCAGACTTTGATGGTTTCTGTTGTTTCTGGGATCATGCCACTATTCCTAACCATCATTTCCCGAAAAAAAAAACTAACTCAGTGCCAAATGATAGCATTGGGAATCCCCATATTCTGTCCCTGTATTCTATCTCCATGAATTTCCCCATAAAAGGTCTATATGATCCCATCTTTGATACATAAACCACCAGTTGTGACCATTTTTCATAGGAAAAACACCCAATGTTGCTTAGTTCTTCATAGTTCTTCCAATTCAACCACGTCAAAATTCATTCATTGGATTGATTTGAGGACAATTTACAGGAATCCCCTATATTGTGAAAAGAGGAAAAGGATGTTTTCCTACAGATTTTCCCAAAACCAATCCATGAAATACAGAAAAAGTCCATTTGGTCTCCATTAAGATCCATTAAGCCCAAATGTCAAAAAAAAGCATCAGAATCCATCTTGTCTCCATTAAGATCCTTAAATTTTCGTCAAAATTTCCCAACAAAAAAACCATCCATTGATCCATTGGGTTCATCGGATCCCCATTCTTTTCCCACCGGCCGAGGTTACGCCCTGAGCTGTGAGGGCTATGGCAGCGCCAGTCGAGTCAAGCAGCTCTCAGCGGCTCAGGCGGGGTGGCCGGAATAGCCCAGGTAATCAATGGTAAAATCTAGGATTAATATGGCAGTGTGTCAAAACCTTGTACCCCTGGTGAACATCAAAATAGCTGGTAAATGGATATTCATCCCCCTAAAAATGGTATTAATAGGTGTTGATCCATACCCATATGGGATTAATGATTTAATGACGGTTAAACAATGGTTTAATATGGCTAATGTACTAATGATGGTTAAATAATGGTTAAATAATGACTGAAACTTAGAATATCGCCGGCGTTTCCGAAATGAGATACCCAGAACTTCGAATATCACCGTTTTGGGGCGTCCGCATATGGTGAATGCTGGCATTTTATGAAGATTAGCATAAATCACCAAACAACAGAAACACCTTCCAGATTCCAAACCATGTTAAATAAGTATGAACTAGTTATATAGTAATGGTTGGATATGGGATTAATGATGATTAATAATGGATATGGGATTAATGATGATTAAGAATGGTTAAATATGGAATACCCCCTAGTCAATAATATCTAAGACTAGTTATATAGTTACATATATATATATATGGAATAGCCCAGCTAATAGGGCTGAATATGATTTTGATGGGAATATAATCAGAATACAATGGGATTTAACTAGCAAATATGGGAATGTAATGGTGATACAATGGAATATAACTGGATGAATTCTAATGACCTCACTGTTTTCCGTCACTGGAATGATGGGCATTGGATTCGGGGAATCATTCCCAAATGGCCAAAAACATCTAGCTATTTGCAGGTTAGTGAATCATTGTGATTCAGCCAGATGAATGGTTCATTAATGGTTGATAATTGTTATATAATTAATGGTATTAATGGTTGATAATTATAGGAGATTAACCTGGCATATTGGATGCGATGGGATATACTGTAAAGATTGTATATAATGGACAGTAACAATCCAAAATAGTATATTGTGATTATTTAGTGGGATAATAGTGGGATATATATATATTGTATAGAAATCATATAAGCATGCTTGGTGATTGAGAGTAATGGTATGCAACCACTATAGTGGGAGAATAGTCCATTCAGAATTTGCGATATAGTGTGGGATACATCACCAACAAGATCATTTGGGTCCATCAATAAATGATAATTTAACTACCAGCAATAACCATCATTAACCATCATTAACCATTGAATTTGGGCTAGTTGTTTCCTAAGATCATTAAAAACCAACAACCATGATATGAGTTTACAAGAATGATCAAAGATTGGAGTGTGGGGTATCACCCAGGCATTTTTGAAGTTTTTTTTTCCCGCTGCTTGTGGATGCGATGTTACTCTTTGGTTTCCTGAAATCCGATCAGGTGTACCTTCAAACGGCAAGCACTTGATGTAGGGATAACTCAATGGCCATTTCAGGAACCGATTGATTGGAGGTACCGATTCCATATATTTTGGGCCTATGTTTCAGGCCTATGTTTCAGGACATATCCCCACAAAATATGGCCAAAAATATGGTACAGTCCATTTTAGGATCCTGAAGATCTCCCATTGAATAACTGGATAGCTGGAGAACTTCTTGTCCGACAAGCACGGAATCACAGGGATCTGGATGGTGGATTTTGTGGCGGGCTAACCACATCCAAGTGGTACCCTCTGGTTATGTCAAGTTTTGCTATTGAAAATGGCTATAGAAATAGTGGATTTTCCCATTAAATTATGGTGGTTTTCCATAGTTATGTGAAAGTTTACCAGAGGGTAAACATGGTATACCCAACCCAGCCTATTCTAAACCAAGGATTCTGGACTAATTTGGTCAAGACATGTCAAGACTCACGGTGGAATTTGGTTGAATCCAAGCAGAGATCCACCAGAACCTCGAGAAGTGGGTAGATCAGCTCCCTGTGATGGTCGAAAATCTCAGAGAGGACGAGACTCCCAATGACTGATCCAAGCGTCGTTGCAAAGTCATGGGGACTGGCTACTGTAGATTCTTCAAGCAATTTGAGAGCAACGATTTCCAAAAATACCGAGGCGCCATGTAAATTGTTGATGTTCCGTGATCAAGTATTCAAGTCACCCATTTTCAACTGGGTTGTGTGTTGTTGGTTGGGTTTCCATTTCACTTCTGAATTTCTGCTGGGTTTGTTGATACTTAGCTGAGTTTGTTGATAAACTAGACTAACCAAGGATTATGCTGGATATACGCTCTGGTAAACTAACATAGTTATTTCTATGGCCATTTTCAATAGCTTTTTGTATGTTGACCAGAGGGTATCGGTATCGACCCCAAGTCTACATGCTCTGCATGAAGTGGCCAGGCCAAAGAGTCGAAGCACTTTGAGGCACGCTATGAGTTCGACACCATTGGGTGGGGTGGAATGGTAGGAATGAAGCTAATCACGACCTCACTGCGACCGAACCCTGGAATCATGGTTAATAAGGGGAATCATCATAGTTATATATAGTGAATTATAGTGATATATAACCAATATAGCATAGTAATTTAGTAATATAGAATATACCTCGCATATAGTGATATATATATATACTGGTTGGTGGTTTGGAACATTTGGATTATTTTTCCATGTATTGGGAATAAGGTGAACAACTGACTAATATTTTTTCAGAGGGGTTGAAACCACCAACCAGTAATGGTTACTAGTGTTATCTAATGTTTACTGGTACTAATGGTTACTTATGGTTACTAATAGTTATGTACTCATATTGTACTATAATTACCGATGGTTACCAATGGTTTCTAATGGTTTAAGATTGGTAATGGTTAATGGTGGGAATTATAATTAATGTTGATGAATGGTTTCTAATGGTACTAATGGTTACTAATTGGGGTCCTTGCCAGTTTACTCATAGTTATAGTTACCAATTTAACTTACCAATGGTTCCTAATAGTTACCATTTGGTGTGCAAGAAACACTCGGGACTATCATGGGATAACTATAACTATCGCTAAGTATTGGTAAATGATGGGATCATAGTGAGATACATTTTGCCCACCAACTGCAGGATTTTGCAACCTTCCACAGGAAAATAACCATACATCAGTATGTATAAACATATGATAGATACAGATCCAAGATAAATTTGAATGATGGTATATACGTATATATATATATATGCATATGGCATATATATATATATATATAATAGGTGATACATATTTATACCACGTCTATACTGTATCTGATCACTAGAAGCACATACAACTGATGACTGACTGCCAACTTTTTAATAGTTGTTTGAAAAGGGTATGCATAGCTTCCATATTATGTAGATATACAGCTAAATTGGGACGTGGGGTGATATGTGTTTCTTGAACATCCCTGAAGACTTCTCTTACGCCTTCATTAAGGAATTTAGCCATGTCCTTTCGAGTTTCAGAACAAGGCATGCTAGCTGAAATCTGAGGTGCCCCCCAAACCGAACCCCCTACTGTAACAATTGGGGTCAAACAAGTAACAACCCCCAGAAAACAGCTGTGATTGGTGTTTGGAACCCTGCAGGCCATCGTTGTTGTAATTCCATTACAATTTAATATCAGATAATATCAGTAGATCTATTCTTGGTTTAGAAAATCACCCTCCCCCCCAAAAAAAAACACACATGGATCCCAGCTTATGTCCTATAAATCATGGTTGATTTTATACAGGGTTGGTAAATGTACTAATTTTTCACATCCCCCAAATATTGTTGATTTATTATCTCCAACAGATACCTTTTTCAAGTGATGTGAAACAAATCCCCAAGCCATGGGACATTTACATACATTTACCAAACCCATGGGAAATCCACTACTTGGGGAATCTATAGCGAATATTTTTTATTTTTTGGTGGTTCCTTAAGCAAATCCATGATTTTATACCAAGATGTTCCCGATGAACAACGGTGGTTTAACGTGGCACCATTGCCACCAACTATGGGGCCCAGGCGCTGACTGCACGCATGGTCAGCACCGCTTGGCGGCCTTGCGACTTGTTGCGGCTACTGGCGGTGGTTCCTGGGCTGCCGCCGCGGCCGTGGGGTAAATTAAAGATTAACAATGGCTAATGGTGGTGAATGATGATTCTGGGTAAATTATAACGACCTCACTGCGACCTCACTGGAAATCATGGTTAGTAAGGGGAATCATCCCAACATGGCCTTATTTCAGGTTAGTGAATTATTGTAATTTGCCCAGAATGATTACTGTTGATAAATGGTTGATAAATGGGTAATACCCTCTGGTAAATTCATGGTTAATGGTGAATTAAATGATGGTTAATGAAGAGTGAATGGTCTATGATGGTTAATGAATTAATTAAAGTAACTTCATGCAAGTCTATAATGGTTAACGATTTTTAATGATGACTATATAGTGAGGTTAATAGTGGTGAATGATAATTAATGGTGATGGTGATATAGCCTCTGGTAAATTAACAGTTGGAACCTGAAGATAATTCATTGTTTAGTAGGAATCAATCTTCCAACCGCCGACCGCTATGTGGTAGGGCCTATGTTAATTTACTGGAGGGTAAATGGTGGCAATGATAAACTAGACATATTCAATGGATATGAATTAAACCAGGTTAATTTGGGGTTTATGGGGAATATAACTGTAGCTACTGTAGTGGGCCTCACCTCCTAGATCTATTAAAAGGGATACCCTCTGGTTATTTAACATAGCTATCGAAGCCATGGCCCGTTTAGATCGTTGATCTATGTTGATTTACCATGATTTACCTATGAAATAACATGTTGATGTCCCATATGTTTTAAAACAAAAACACATAGGGGTAGTAATTAAACCCATTCTTCAACCACTATTCACTAACTATGTGGGACCAGATTCTTCATCCCCGACGATAGAATCGTGTGCCAGGTGAAATCCGTTTTGAAATCCGACCCGCCCCAACAACCCACCAGTGTCCCTAGAGGGTTATGAAATCTTATTACTCCAGGTTTAAGATCATAAAAAAGTACCTAGCAGTTCTTAGTTCTCGGTGTTTCATGTGATTTTAGTTGTTCAACCGTTGTTCATTAATGGAGTTCTATGTAAATGATTGACTGTGAAGGTTGGTACTTCCATTCACACACTTGATGCTTCATGTATGTGTTGAATACAAATGAAAAGGCAATGTACTCCTACTAATTCACTTTTTCTCAGGGCTCTTTGGTACAACCATCCAATTCAGAGTCCATGGGAAATTGACTCTCCTTTTCGGCGGTACCCAATGACTCATGACTGTAATCCAACATTAAGAATTGGCCCTATGAACAATGGTGACATCAGATAGTCAAACACGTGGATGGCTGGAAAATCGCAGATGTTAGTATATTTTCATGGGAATGTGAACATCATCGAGAATATTGAATAAACATAGAGAGGTTCCAGCCAGGTTTCATTCGAAAACACATGGACCTTCACTTAGGATATCGACATTCCCAGGACGATGTCCAACAGCCCAAGAAGTATCATACTAACCACTGTTTCCTGGACTTGAAGGTAACAAGACATCAGGGCTTTACCATTGTGCATATTTGCTGGGAAAGAACTGGAAAACCTGGAACAAACTTGGAAAAACCATGGAAACACTTGGAAACACCATGGAAAAACCATGGAAACACCATGGAAAAAACCATCAAACCTGCAGGATTTACCATCAAGATCTTCACAGCTGTTCACCGAGCCGTTGAATCCCGGCCCAGTTTCCCTTCCTGCGAAACGACTCGGAAAAGTTCCATGCCTTCTGGACCCGTCGCTTGCGTCCCTGTGCTAAACGTTGGTGGAGGGTGTGGAGGTGCTTGGAATAACGAGGAACAACATGATGAACAAGATTATATAAATCTACGTATATATATAGTTTATATCTATCTATAGGAATTTCATCATGGTTATGATATGTTATGATCATAACAATCTCAATGAATGATGATTGGGAAAAACAAATATGACAACACAACGAGTTTCTCCAAAAATGTGATCTCTGCACCGCGATTTTGGATGGATTACCCGGGGTATACTTCCACTACTGAATATATCACCGTCGGAGGGGTTACCCGGCCTGGTAAACTGTCACAGAACTATGGAAAATCACCATTTTCAATGGGTAAATCCACTATAAATGGGTCATGTTCAATAGCTATGTTAGTTTACCGGAGGGTATAGCATAATCATAATATATCTCAACTTACAGAGATCATCAGGATGGTGATACTGTGTTTTTTTGCCAGTTTCAGAAATGTTTCATAGACACCAAGTCACCAGTCTTATGGGTTGTATAACTCCCATCCCTAAATGGTGAGCAGAACAGTTACCCTCTGGTCATTTAACATAGCTATGGAAGCGCCCATTTACAGATGAGTTTCCTAGCTATAAACCTCCGTTTATCATGGATTTTCCAGTTCGCCATGTTAAATAATTCCCTTAACATAACCAGATATCTGGTTATAAATTCCCTATGTTTATCTGGCTTCATCTTAAATAAGTCCCTTTAAACATAAGCTATCTGGTTATAAATTCCCTATTGATCATGGGATTTTCCCTGAAACAACAACCAGATAGTTTCCCATTTAAATAACCAGAACAGTTATCCCCGAAGTTCCAGGGCATCGGCCGCTCGAGGTGACAAATTGTTGCCAGCCTTCGGGCGTCCGACAAGGGAGGAGTTGGCGCACCTGGCGCGGCTTATTCGGTGGGATTCATCGAGGATTCAATCGGGATGAATGTTATACTGTATTTATATCTGGTTGGTGGTTTCAAACATTTTTTTTTTCAATAATATATGGGATAATCCTTTCCATTGACTAATATTTTTCAGAGGGGTTGAAACCACCAACCAGATATAATAATAATATATATATATATATAATCTGGGTAAATTATAACGACCTCACTGCGACCTCACTGGAATCATGGTTAGTAAGGGGAATCATCCCCCAGATAGCCTTATTTCAGGTTAGTGAAATATTATAATTTACCCAGATAATACATATAATAATATATATATATGTATATATACATATACATAGTCAAGAGATGTCAAGAGTATTTGATATATGTTTTGGATGTGTCAAAACATGGCCTATAGACCCCTGGCATGTTATGGCACTTTGACTAGGGTTCCCGCACATGAAAATGATTCCATAAATATATATATATATATATTATATCATTTATAAAACTCCCTCACTCTGGTAATTCAACATGGCTGTGGAAAATCACCAAGTTTAACATGTTTTCCGTAGAAATCGTGATTTCCCAGTTCGCAAATTGTAAGAAATTACTGGGAGAACATCAGAGGGTATATATATATGTATACACAGTCCAAAGACAAGATGCCTAAAAGCAGTTCACCACTATCTTAGATTGGGATTTGACTGTTCTATCATACACATACACATAAACATATATACATATATACACATGTACGTGTATCTATATATATACATATAATGCGGTAAAGTCAATGCAACAACCTACCATTCGGGGATGGTTTTAACACCCATAAAAACGGTGATGACTGGGGATGGTTTATTCGTTGGTATATATTATTCATCCATTCATCTAGATTTAACCATTCTAAACCAGTATTACCCAGTATTGCTGTAACCATTACTAATCATCATCAGCCATTATTTAACCGTCATTAATCCCATATTAATCCCAGATTAACACTTCTTAACCAGTACTACCCAGTATTAACCTTTATTAACTCGGGTTTTTGTGTTCCCCATCTTCCATTCACCCGCCTATGGCCAGGCCAAAGTGCGGAAACGCCAAGAGGAGTTGTGGCCACCACCACCACCGAAGGCATGAAACTTCGAATTGGGGTATAAAGCCAACCACATGATTTCCTATTCAAATACTCTATACATGTGTGTTTATTTGTTGTTCATGATTCATACTTATGAGATGTTTACAGATTTGATGCTTTTGAGATGCGATGATTGTGGAGTTATGTTAAGGATATAGTTAGTTGTTGCCATGACAGAGAATGTTTCTGGAACCCAAATTTGAGTCTGAATAATTATAGACTATATATATATATATTTGTTTATATATATATATACATATGTGTATATATATACACACCCTAATATACATTATATATATACACTGTTTAATAATATACATAATATATACTATATATGTATATACACATAATAGTTTATATATATATAGAATGAGAGAGATAGGGACTCTTCAGGCTCTTGTTCTGCTAGGTGGAGCCTCTGCCCTCACCAAAAGCGGAAGCGAAAGCGGAAGCCAAGGCATCCCCGAAGCTGGAGCCCCAGGTGATGACTTGGGCGAAACGGGTGGTGTCAGCAGCCCCAAACTGATGGTTTCACCGGGAACAACGAGGATTTCAACGCGATTTAACGATGAAACATGATGCTTCAACAGGGTTTAACTGTTTAACCATGAAACATGGTGATATATATATATAATGTAAAAATACTAAATCGATACAAAGGGATGTAACTACCAAACAAGATCAATTTGATGAATCAGCAAACATGGGGATTGATAGCTGACTTATGACAAGTAAGTTGGGTCCAACTTATTAGCTCAAAGGGTTCACCCAATTGACCATGGCAGGTCGCTCAACTGGTGATGTTATTTGCTACTAAAATGGTACAGTTAAACAGCCCTGGGGGTTCTTAATCCAGGGTTGGCATTTGGCATCATCAGTTGATAATCATAACTACTAATATCATGATAATAGTTACTGTCACGAATAGATAATATCAACCTATGTTAAACGAACATATGACTAGATTCTTAGAAACTACTATAGAATGACTGTCTACATTATCAGATAATTACGCATATATATATATATATATACACATTCAACCTATATTAAGCTAATACAACCCAACATGAATATCGAAACATCAACCTTAATATTAAACCTGCCTATATTAAGAACTGTTCTTGGTTTCTTTTGCCGATGATCCCCCAGTCCGGCTGAAAATGGCCTGCCAGCAGGCCTTCAGAAGCGGCCACGTCATCCTGGAGGTCCCTGGTTTTCGGCACTGGGGGAAAAGAATGTTGGGCTTGACTAACCAAATCATGGATGGTCAAACAATCCGCATACTGTAATCCACGGCCAATTTTTTGTATTTTTTCCAACCGCCCAATTCTCCGCAAACTGCAGAGCCAGGTATGATTGGAAGTCCAAGCAGCGAAATGACCACTACAAGGAGGGCTGGAGCGACCACTGGAAGCATTGGAATTGGAGGGATCAGAAGGATGACAGGAATGATAGGAAGGATGTCCGAAAAGAAGACCGGCACCTCGGAAAAAGGGGAAATTCGCAATTGAAACGGATTTCATGGGATCTATTAGGATTTTAATATTCCAACCTCCAGTAAATTGCAACAGTTGGACCCTGAAAATCGATTTATTAGTGGAAACTAATTAATCTTCCAACCCCCACTGATGGGAGGATGTTACATAGTTGGGGGGAGGGTGTTTATGAAGATGTAAACCAACCCTATCATTCCCCCATCATAAAAGGCCAGGGCTCGCTCGCGACTTAATCTACCCATAGACTGCATGAGTGCTGATGAACCCCTTATTTTGGTTGTTCAAAACCACAGTTTGGCATATCAGGTAGGGGCACACCTTCATGATGATCATGAATCATGATGGGTACAACCGCTTCTTTTGCTGACCTTAACATCAGTGTTTTTTTTTGGAATTGCTGTATCTAGGGGTCCCCAAAAGGCTAGAAAAGTCTTTTCAACATGTTATAGATGATGATTTTCTCCCAATTTCCAGCTTTCCAACTTCTCTATCTATTTGGGGGTTGCTATATCCCCAAAAATATTGTGCCGTTTCTTGGAGTGATCATCGACCAGCTGATGTTGGGAAGAATCAGCCACAAATTGACCCAACCGTTAGGGCAATAAATCTTTGAAGATACCCTCTGGCAATTTTAACGTAGCTATTGAAAATGATCATTTATAGTGGATTTTCCCATTAAAAATGGTGATTTTCCATAGTTATGTTAGTTTACCAGAGGGTAAGTAGTTTTTGAAAGACTTTCCATTGCCTTATGTTGGTCTCTCCCGGAATGGGGGGGCTATGGGTAATTTGAATGGGGAACAGGATGAAAAAATCATTGGATTTGGGGGTGTTCCTTAAATGATCAGACAAGCCTCACACTCTTCAGCCCCTGTGCCGCGTTTTCCAAGGTATCGCAGGGATAATCGTGATAACCGTGATGCTTGGAAGGAAGATCGACATTCGAAGAGAAGGGAAAGCAGAAGCCCTGAGAGGAAAAAGAGCCGAAAGGAAGAGAACACTGTGAAGAAGGCCCATGGGAGGAGAATGTTAGGATGGTGAAAACATAGAACGCCTATTACTGGAAACCATCAAACATGGAACTTTAGAGAAGTTAAATTTGAATATGTTTCAATCAGCTTGAGAGATTTAAATCTCGATAGTTTTCTGTGTTAAATCCAGCAACAATACGCCCCTCATGGTGACCCCCGGGGAAGGGGTCCCACAGGCCGATCGACGAAGGCCGGGTCGGCAACGGTACCATGGGGTACCATGGGGTACCACGGGTTTAGATCCACATCCATATCATCCATAGCCATGTTCCTCGGCACTTGTTGATGATCCGCGAGATTTCAAGAATCAATTCAGTGCCGCAAGAAGCGGATCCAATTGCCTAATAAATGTTTGATATCTTTGTCAGATTTATTGGTACATACTGGGGCTGATTCTCTAGAGGTTCGACCCATCCAAGAACTGTTCTTATCGTTTGTGAAGAAACATAGCAGTTTTGGGGGCAATGTTTTTGAACAAATTGGACTATCATACCACGAAGTGACATAGACCCTGCCAAATAGGCGCTTAGAAGACTACGTTGTTGCAAAATGTTGTAAAAGTGAATGATGAACTACGGGTCTGTGTCAGTTAAATGATGATATTCTGCCCATGATCCAAACAGAACATGTGTTTTCCGTGGATCCCCCGTATGGCCATGGCCATGATCATCCCGGATCCTCAAAAATGGAGGTTTCGAGGGCTACTTCCCGGTACCCCAAATATCCCCAAATCATCCATTTCTGGGGATTTTCCCTGAAACCATCCAGCAGGGCGATTTCTAGGGATTTTCCCTGAAATAAACCAGCTTTTTTCGGGGTACCTCCATGACTATGGAAACCCAAAAAAGCCATGGCCATTTTTTCGGGAGAACGACCCGGAGAGCGACCCTGTCAAGGTCAAGGAGTCTTCGTAGTCGGAGTCGTAGGAGGTTGGTTGTGATATGTTGTGATGCCATGGTATGATGGCAATGAATATGACATTTATTGGGATGTAAGTCATGGGATTTAATGGGATTTGATGGGATTTGATGGGATTTAATGGGGATTTAAATGATTTAACTGGATTTAATGGATTTGAATGAAAGGTAATAGGCTTTTATGGAATTTGATGGGATTTAATGGGGATATACCCAGCAATAGTGGGGATGGAATGGGGGTTACCCTTCACATAGCTATGGAAAATCACCATTTGTTTATTGGTCGCCTCGAGTGTGCAATTCAGCTTGTTGAATTACCAGATGGTAAATATATTATTATATTATATTATATTTAAACATTCCATTGTTGATTGGTTATGAAATTGAGGGTTACAATTACACTAAGAAAATTCTGCCTCACTCGGGATTATGAACGAACCCATAGTGGGATACCTCTCAACTAGCATTCTGAGATCGGAGGTACTTGTTATGGTTCAACTCGTTTTTTTTACCATGAAAGTTTTGATGGATCTTCGCGGTTGTCTGCGAAAATTTCAGGTGCACGCTTAGCCTCATTTGTTTCTCAGGGCTTCCATATCCGTTTTCCGACTTGATACGGAGATGCTTTTCAAGGGTGGAGATGTATGAGCTATCTAGTCACTGCAAGGTTGTTGGTTTTGGTGGTTTTTGGTCTTGATTTTCACCAGAGTCTCTCACCTGACTTTCAACAAGTTGTGGATGCCATATTCCAGGCACGGGCCATGACACAAAAGTATAGAAGTCAGGATTTTCTTGGCAGGTTCAGACAATGGTTGTTTATGGTTGTTTGATGTTGATGGTTTATTGGAAAGGTCAGATTTTACTTGGACATATTTGGACACTTTGCAAGTTGATTTGCACAGGCAATGTTGGTAAAGAAATACAAATGAGAGACTATATACAATGGAAAAGTACGAGATTTCAGGAGGGATTTCACCGACAGGTCCCGATCACGATCCCGATCAAGACAACGAAAGAAACGATCAAGAGAAAGACGCAAATAAATCGATTGAAAATATAGTGCATACGAATCTGAAATTCTGAAATAAATATATATTTTATTGAAAAAAAATAATTAAGAAATATGTCGATTATTGGGATTTGGAATAATTTGGAAAATAATAATATATTTTTTTAAAAATAATAGTGTTTATTTATATATTAAATATTTATTGCCAACCTTGCTAACTCGTCGCTAAGCTCTTCGCCAACTGCCCAGCTTAGTGCGCACTGCTAGACGTCAACCTGCGAGTTGCCTAGCTCAATGTGCACCGCTGGACTTCAACCTGCGAACTGCCCAGCTCAGTGTGCACCGCTGTACCTCAACCTGCGAGCTGCCCAACTTAGTGTGCACCACTGGACCTCAACCGGGGACCTGCCCAGCTCAGTGTGCACCGCTGGACCTCAACGACCAGATAGAATGCCAGAAGATATGCCAGATAGAATGTCAGATAGAATGCTAGAAGATATACTAGATAATATGCAGAAGATTTGCCAGATAAAATATCAGAAAATATACCAAAACATATGCCAAAAGATATGCTAAATAAAATGGCAGAATGCCAGATAGAATACCAGAAGATATGTTAAATAGGATGTTAGAAATTATATTTGTATTAAAAGATATAAATATTATAATGGGAATTATTTGGAATAAAATAATTTAAAATTATATTAATTTATATTTTATAATTTTAAAATATAAATAAATATTCTTAATTATTTTATTTAATTATTTAGTAGTTATTTTAATTGTAAGGTATATTGAATTACCCTAGGATAGATAGTAATTATTTAGGTATTAAATTTTAATGGTATAGTGATTTAGATATATAATTTATTGAAATTGTTAGAAAATTTAAATTATATTCTTAGGTTGTATTTAGTTATATTTGGAATTAAAATATGGGGAACCTTCTTAATTTAATATATATTATTATATTTTAATTTGAAATTTTCCTTAATTTAGTGTGTATTGTTGGACCTTAACGGGCAAATAGAATATTAAAATATATATTAAATAAAATATTGAATCGAATATTAGAAAATATATTGGATAAAATACTATGAGATATATTAAAAATATATTAAAGAAAATACCAGAAACTTTATTAAATAAAATACCAGAAAATATACTAAATAAAATATTTTTTAAAAATATATATTATTTTTTGGGTTTTTTTCTCCTATCCTGCTCTATAACCCCCCTATAGCTCTATATAATCCTACTATAATTTACATTAACCTACTATATCCTCTCTATTTATCCCTATTTTATATTCTGAATTATTCTGATATATTATATTGATATTGTATTTGATTCTAATACCAATATTTGGATATACTCAAAAAATGTAATATATATTTTTTAGGTTGGGAAATCGGATTTTGTAATTTTTTATTTAAATTACCTAAAATATGTAACATATATTTTTGAGGTTTATCCTTATATATTTAATAAGAAAATTCGGTTGTCCAGCCTAAAAATATAATGTAATATTTTTATGTTTATTTTATAAATTTGGGTAAAATAATCTACATATATGGATAGTAGAATCTCGAAGCCCTGCATAATGGAATTCCATAAATGTATGTTATATTTTTCACCCTCGGGGGGGGGATAAGACGGTCGTGATTTCGAAATAAAATATATTTATTTTTTTTTTTTTTTTATTATTTAGGTATTATTTTATTATATTTAAATATTTAATTTAATTTAAAAAAAACAAAATAATTATATATATTTTTCTTTGAATTTTAAAATAAAATTATATTTTAAATTTTATATTTTATTATTTTAAAGATTAAATAAAATTACCTAATAAAAATATAATGTTTAATTAAATAAATAATATTTTTTTAATTATATTGTATTGATATTATATTTTATATTATAATTCGAATAATTCGATAATATTAATTTAATTATAATTGGTATTGTTAGCCTCAAACCATAAAATTTACAAATAACAATTTCTATTTTGCAGTATAAGCCGGTAAATAAAATCAATTGACATGAATTTCATGATCAAAAAATCTCAAATTCAAATTTGGCTGAATGATCTTTACATGGAAAACCCGTGTGGGCAGCGCATGGCTAAAAAATATATGCATAGACGGCGGCGTCCCGTCGTCCCGATACCCGCGGTAATAAAATATAACCCAATCTTGCACCACCCTTGGAACAGGGAATAATACGGCATAACTATATCAATAAATCAAAATCAGATTTTAGTAGCAAATAATTTGCACTCAATAATCTTACTACTATTTTTCCGGTAAAAATAAAAAAATATTTGAATTGGTAATTCTTAATATTCAAATTATAATTATTATTTTAATTAATTTATAAAATTATTTATTTTAAATAATATATTTTTTTAAAAAATAATTAATATATATATATATGTTAAAATATTATTTTATTAAAATATTAATTTTTTAATATATTATTTTATTAAACTATTATTTTACCATAATATTATTCCCCACCTGCCAGGTGAGGGTTATTAGATTTAATAAGAGTTATTTTCCTCCTCCTCCTCCTCTTCCTCCGCCTCCGTATCCTCCTTCGCCATCTCCTCCTCGCAATCCAGATCCCAGTGGGCACAGCCGGACCTCCACTGCGAGCGCCAGATCCCAGTGGGCATTGCCGGACCTCCACCGCGAGCTCAAGATCCC
>Ga0126342_10007471_pt1 | contig 19515 bp, 19 predicted proteins | sample Cyp1metagenome_FD_92528 | JGI IMG/M metagenome (GOLD analysis project Ga0126342, IMG submission 92528) | Coral microbial communities from Lord Howe Island, Old Settlement Bay, Australia - Cyphastrea 1 metagenome | ecosystem: Host-associated > Invertebrates > Cnidaria > Coral ... | reverse complement strand
TGTGAAGATGAAAAGATGTGAAGATGATGAGAAGATGTGAAGATGAGATGTGAAGATGAGAAGATGTTTTACAGACCCCCACTATTGGAAGAACCCTGCGCTCAGACGCTCTCGGGAAAAAGAGAAAAAAAAAAGAAAAAACAAAGGAGAAAAAAGGAGAATAAAAGGAGAATAAAAGGATCAATCTTTGAGAAAACTTGAGAATGTGAGGTCAGTGAGGTCAGTGAGGTCTGCAAGGTCCGAGGATTGGTAGAGTTTGAAATTCACAGCACTTTGCAGCAGAACATCCGTAGGTCCATGTAGGTCCACTGGTTCAGAGGTGAGGGACTCTGAGGGACCTCGTGGCCATATGATCAAGATTGATCAAGCCTCGCTATATCTCAATATCAATAGGTTCCTGTTTTTCAAAGACGAGTTTTTGGCATTGTTTGACCAAACGTTTCTGCTGAAAAATCATTGGTTTGTGGAGGTCAATCTCCAAAATCAAGATCAGATCAAGTTCATTTTCGATCCTTCAGGTTCCATTTTAATAGGCACCAAGACAAGCCATTGGGGCGATTGGGGCCAGTGCAACCCTTTACGTGCGAAGTTCCGCAGCCGGTTCAAAGTTCAACTGCACGCTGATGCAAGATCCAACACTTCACCTCTCAACCAAAAGCATTCGAAGCCTTCAATGCATTCATACTCTTGCCACTCTTGCCTTCATGTACCAGCTTGTCCCAACTGCAGATTCTTGAAGTGGTTCTCTTGGAATGGTTTACTGGAGTTTACCGGAGTTTACCGATTTACCATGGTTTAGCCCAGTTTATTTAGTCCTGAACTGTTCATGGAATTTCATCGCATTTCATTGCGTCCCTCACCATGCCGGGGCAGAGAGGTGCCTTCCCTCCCGGGGAAACATGGCAAGGCGCTGACATCGACGCGTAAGAAACACAATGAGCATCTCACAGTTTTTCGTCTTCAGTGTCTCCACCTTTTAGGATCAGATGCTGACATTTGGCTTGTGCTCACTGGCTCACGAAACCATGCACAGTTTTCATCTGCAAATGTGATACAAATCTTTGTTGTTCAGATGATTCAGATGACTCAGATGTTTTTATTGTTCTTCCATGTTCTTCCTTGGAAGGTCCCAACTTGAGCCCGGGCAGCGCAGTGCTGGTCTTCAGCAGCTCAGTGGGCTCCTGGGTGAATGGCAGCATTGTTGAGCAACTCAGCAGAAGTTCGTAACAGATCTTCCCAGGTGTTTGCCACTCTCAGAAAACGTGTTTTTGTTCCTTTAGACTGCATGTACATGTTGTATCATTGCATCATAATTTGAAAATTACATCAATATCATTCAATATCTGCGAAGATGTTTCATTCTGAATGTTGAAACATGTTCGCACATTTTGATGTCACAGGATCTTCGAGGAGGAATGTGTGGCCGATGGCTACACCATGCCAGCGGGTTGCATCAAGGTGGCCTTGGAGAATGGCAGCGTGAAGTACGTCTCTTGTCTGCAAAACTGCAAAAAGCATCAAAAAATCATCAAACAGCTACAACTCAAAAGTGGTTTATGGATGTTTATGGTAGTACATTGTAATATAATGTAATATACAACTTTTTGGCTGGGCTTGTGAGTTATTGTTCGCAGCAGAGGGACAGTTGACCCTCGACCCTCGAGTGTGGGGATACTCGATAGTTCACAGGGCCTTAAGGGCCTTAAGGGTGATCACCCAGTGGGATCAGATCCTTCAGATCCTTCAGATCCTTCGCTGTGAGGTCATGCCCAATGAAGTAGCCAATGTGCTGCGACCACGTTGGCTGGCCCAGATCTGACTCGATCTGACTCGATCTGATGGTTTGTTCAGTCGTGATATTATGTGATATTGGATAAATCGGGCATAGCATGGTGCAGTGATGTGCAGTGATGCAGTGTGGCATAGTGTGGCCAAGAAAACAAACTCAAACAAACTCGGTTCTCTAACGGGTCGGGTCTCCTCGGTGAAGCAGATCTTCTGCGTCTAATCGAATGGTCTTCACGTGGATGTGGAAAGATCCAGATACCCAGATTCCAGAGACAGGTGATTCATCTGACATGACGGACAACACTAGGCCCAGATGGATTAGCACATTTGAGTCATTTGAGATTCGAAACCCCAAGAATGGATGTAATCTTTCACAAGTCGACACGTTGCACAGTCGATTGTTCTTGAAGCTTCTGCAGTTGACAGATGGTGGTGCCAAAGTGGTACCAAAGTGGTACCAATCCTAAACATATTATATTCTCAAGTTGTGTCTCAAGTTCTGTCTCGATTTCACCGGTCAGGCCGCAGCGGCCACAGGCGAACCCGCAACCAACAGGCACGCAGTGGTGAGCTAAAGATATGACGTCGGAACATGTCAGAAATACAAGGTATGGAATAGGAATCTGAAATTCCTGAGCTGTTGTGTTTTTTTGTATTTCGATGTATTTTGATCTAAGCTCCTTCGTTTTCGAACTTTGAAGTCTGGCAGTCGCTAAAACATGGCGACTTCAATCTTTACTCCTGTGAGGTCACCACATGAAAGCCCCGAATTCTCCGGTGACGGGAACATTTGACGAGTTCAATGTCCGCATTCCACGAGAGAGTTCTCAAGACTTCCCCTTTGGAGGCCGTGCAGATGCTGGTGCGGCTCGTCTAGAGGCCCGCGACCGCATGGAGACTCAGTCACCCTAGTGACACTGGGGAAGGAGGAGCGAAAGAGATGGAAAACTTCCAAGAGCAAAGCCATGAGTCATGAAATGAACATGAGATGAAAATGAGATGAAAACGAAGGATCAACAAAGGTACAAACTTGAAAACACCGTGGCTCAAACGTGAAGTTCTGACAGTACAAGGCAGCTATTGATCAAGTTTTCCCTGCGAAGTGCCCCAAGGCTGGAATACCTATGAAATTCGCCTACAGGACGAGACGTGAGGGAAGCACAGCTATCAGATGCTATCAGCATGAACGAGTATATAACGAGTATCAACTTGAATATGTTGCGCTCCAAGAGAGGCAATGGCGAGCGACTGGTGTTCAGATTCTTCAGGATATTTTTATGGAGTATGACAGGGATCGTTCCGGCGTCGCTGGTCTCAGCATGGCTCAACTATGCTCAACTGCTGGATCTGATTTGAAGCTGCTCAGAGTGGTCTCTACAATGTCTCTCCATGTGCGCCGGTACCACAGATCCTCGTGGAATTCAGTTAAAGAAGTCACGAGGCTTTGGAAGTTGAAGAGTTTCGCGCCTTGCTAAGAGATTTCAATCAAGGTTGGGATGCTCAAATTACGACGCAGCAACGAATCTCAACGAAAGGCATTTGAGCAAAGTTTGCTTCGTAAAAACTGCCAATTTCAAGAAGGTGAGCACCTTGTCTATCTTGTCTTCCATAATCTCCTATATTTAGCGTTTGCTGAAAAATTACCGACTGACTTGAAAGTTGGTGAATTCTCGAGTGATAAAGCTGAGTCAAAATTGCTAAAGTCCGGTCCGAATTCTAATTTTGTGTTTTGTCGATTCAGATGTTTGCCTTTCCCCCAGGTCGCGATCCAACGGAGGAGGAATACAGCTTTATGATGAAGCTTTCAGATAAGGACCGAAGTCGGACAAAGCCCTCTCTACTGGCAGCTTCAAGGGTGAAGACGTTGCAGTCATGTGCTGATGCATGCTGATACTATTTGATGCTGAAGGCTCGTGTTGACAAAGTTTGCAGGACCGAGATGGTCGAATAAGTCTGGGTGAGTTGCTTGACAACATCATGCGACCAGCATGCGTCATCGACGGATATCGACGGGATCACATTTTCAAGTTCCATCCTATTGTGAATGTTCCCACACCTTGTCAATCTTGTCATACTGTGCTACATGGACAGGCAAAATATCATTCAAACTGCTGCACAGTCTTTGATTCAAAATGATTCAAACAAAAGCGTGCAGTTAAGCTGAGCTAAGGCTTCATTATGCACTGCGCGCGTGGCATAGTTACAGACATATGGACGTCAGGGCCTCTGTGACGACTGAAGCATCAAAACAGGGAATTATCCCTTGAAGCTGCTTGAATCTGCTTGAATAGCCTTATTTGGATATATGATATATATGTGTATATATATATACATATATATGTATATTTATATATGTATATATTTTTTAATATACATGTATATTGATCTTATTTTGATTAGTGCAGCGTAGGCTTTAGAACGCTGAGACCGCTGAGCGCCAAGGACTCGTTGCTTCGGCTGTTTGCCGAATTCGATTTCGATGAGTCGGAAATGCTCAGCTGAGACATGAAATGAGTTTAGCTCGTGAAAACACGCTTCCGTCAGCAGCCTTACTGCGCTTACTGCGCTTACTGCGCTTACTGCGCTTACTGGGCACCTTTGATATCCTTTGATCCCCACCTGTGACATCTTTTCCAGGTGACACAAGGGGAGATGCCTGAGATAAATCTGGAAAAGCATTGACACAGCATTGGCAAAGCTAGGTCCTGCTAGGTCCTGCTAGGTGTTAGTGGGTGTCACTGATGTCTGAGTTGCATGTGATCATCGATCTGCATCAGGTCAGGGCATTTGTCAGTAAATGAGTTGGAGCAGTTGCTGACAGCAATGAATGGTGGGAAGCCAGCCGCTGTGCAGAATTTGGGCGATGCACTGATTTTTTTCAGGACCACAGACCAAGAAGATAGTGGCAGAATACCATAAGCCAGATTAGTGTAGAATCCGGCAAAACAAGAATGGACATGTAGTGGACATATAATATATAGATATAATATGCATATAACATAATATATATATGTATATATGTACATATTGGACGTGGAATGGACCAGTTGGCAGGGTTGTGATCTGAGAGTCAACTGAGGTACCTAGAGATGAGGTCATCCGTGTAATGCATCAAGCAGATATGCTTGGCCTCGACCTCACCGCACTCCATGACATCCAAACTGCTTGTTACATCAGTTTCTTAAAAACTGAAACTCAACAAACGTAACAAAGTCGATGCAAAGTCGATGCAAAGTCGATGCAAAGTCATTCAAGTTGGTTTTTCAATGACGACAGAGTTGTTTTTTTCGATCGCAAGTTACCAAATGCCCCAAGGTGACCGTCAGATCCACCGGGCCGAGCTGCTGGGTGCCATCTCAGCATGGTACGGCAACGTCGACCGGAAGGCACCAATGTCAGCTGCTCTCAGATCACGACTAGTGACGCTAGTGATCCACTCAGATACATGGCACATCTGTGTATGGATGGCGACCAGTGACAGCCCAAGTTTTAGCCCAAGTTTTTGCTCCACAACTCCAGGATACAGACTTGCCCTCTTTGCTCAGAGAGGCTTTGGCCAGAAGCATCCAGGACATGCCATTCTTCGTTGACCTTTGAGAAGAAACTGGGGGAAATCCATGAAATTCCGGAGAACTACAAGTTGGAACCTGCGTGCCTTTTCAACTCACAGACCTTCCACGTGAAATATATACATACATATAATTACATATATATATACATCATACTATGCATACTGTGTATATACTATGTTAACCGTTCATAACTTCACCACTGATATGATACATTGAGTAACCTCTCCGATGGATCCAGGAAGCCGACTATGCCGGTGTCATGGACCAAGGACGAAGTGCATTTGGTGCCTGAGCTGAGCATCGCCATAGCTCGAAAGCTCGAAACGCACTGAAAATCCTGACATCTCGACACTGAAACATGTTGAAACATGTCGAAACATGTTGAGACACTGTGACGACGAACAAACTGAAAGATGTAGATAGATGTAGATAGATGTAGATGTGGCTGTAAGCGGCAAAAGGTACATGTTTCTATCTGCTTTCAGACGTGAAATGATATATGTTTTAATCGTTTAATGTTGTTGTTTGTCAGGTCATGCCACATCCATGGTCAAGGGTCTTGTAGGCTACTCACAGGCGCGATTGCCAGAGATTGACGAGCAAATGCCATCCCAATGTACTATATTTACGGCTTTGGTTTCTTTTTCACAGAGAAAAGTCATCCAAAAAAGTCATGAAAACTGTGTAAATATCTACGGTTAAAACTGTTTTGCACGAAAAAATATGAAAAATCATCCAAAAATCATCTAAAGCTTAAAGCAGATCCAGGTGGATGATGGTGCCAACCCAAGTGGCGCACCTGGCACGTCACGACCTAAGACCCTGAGGCCCTGAGACCCTGAGCCTCGAAGGGTCACACATCAACGAAGAATGATGAAGAATGGTTGTGGCCAATATGGCCAGCAATTGGTTGATGTTGAGATATGTTGAGATATGTTGAGTGTCCAATGTTTTCCTTTGGGTTTTAGTAATTTTTTGTTCTAAACTGATAGGACTTGGTCATCTCAACCTGGGATTCCGCTGATGTCAGGCGCGGTCAGTTGGCAAGACATGATTGGTAAGAAATGGGCAATTCGTCAAAAAATATGTGATTCAACAGGTACTGGAACTAGACCTGTGAATGCCTCTGAAATTTGTGAAGCTCAAAACTTGGAGAATATTGGAGAATACTTGCAGATTTCTGTTGATTTCTGTTGATTTCGGCACGCTCGGCACGCTCGGCATGCTCCATGCGCTCCCCGGCTCTCCCCGGGTCTCCCCGGGTCTCGCTTTCGGCAGATCCTGGCGTGTCCCAGCAGCCGATGGGTCAGCGGGTCATCAAGGCCTGCAGAGGTGAACATGTCATGATTGTCATGGGGAACAATGTAGAGAAGTGTAGAGATATGATGAGAATTGATGAGATTCATGTTTTTCGCCTGGCCATGGCTACCACCAAGATTTGGATGTCGTTTCAATCCTTTATTGAAAACATGTCGTCATGTTGTCCTGAAAATGGTGAACGAATGTTAAGGATTAGATCATCTTAAATCAGACTGTTTCTGATGTGTTCTGAGTTTGTTGCAGGCTTTGCCTCTTGCCTTGAGTTCCTGCAGCAAGCAGATGCCCCAGCTGAGACCTTCCAAGAAGCCAGAATCCTTTGGCTTCAGAACCAGTTTTCCCATTTTTCACCATGTTTTACAATCTTTCACCATTTTTCCCTAACATTCGAATCTATCCAAAGAATCATCCACCTGGATGGGAGCAGGTCAGGAAGATCAGTTGCATGCTGAGGTTTTGCTACGTTGGTTTTCCTTTCATCTTTGGGTGGATGCTGGTCTTCGCTGGTTGGGAGTGCGCAGCTGTCTGACCTGAAGAAAATCTGGAAGCATTTGGAACAGCCATGAACAGCCGTTCCACCTCCAATTGGTTCCTGCAAACTCCATCAAACTCCCAGGTATCGAGATAATGTTTGCCCTCGAAATTTGGTGCTTTGGTCGCATGAAGGGTGTATTTCATTTTGTTCGATAGCTGCATAGCTTTGTCACAAAGATCCATGGCCATAACATGGCCATGACACGTCGCACCAGCTGAGGATGGTATTCTAATGTGGTGGGCAGCTGAGTGACTGTGGTTTTATTTAGACAATCTGGTGCGCCGCTGAGCGGTTCCGAATCATGAACAGCTTCGTAAAGCTTTGGGAATGAACCTGCCTTTCACGGAAACAATGTCAGTCGGCATTGAATCTCCTGCGCTTCAAGCGCTTCAACGACAAAAGTAATTGAAAGATATTGAAAGTAATTTTTCAAATGATCTCTGTCGCAGTGTTCCAATTTGTCCCACTGCAAAGGTTCGGCTTTTTGGTCCTGGTCTTTAGCGGGCTCGCTTACGTCACAGATCCAAACGCGCATGCCTCAACTAAGAGAGTTGCCTGAGCCACTCTCCCTCATCCACCTATCATATTGACTGCTTATCAGTTTATCATTGCTTATCCACAAAGTTATCCAGTTTTCCTTGTGTATCAGATTGTATTAGCGTATTTGTTGTATTCGTTTAGTTTAAACATGTTTGAACGCGTCTTTGGATTTCCACAAACCTGCGCCGTAGCCGTAGAGGCTGTGGTTGGTCGCATTGCGATTTTGGTCATCCTAGTGGTGAGCTGCCTCGTTTTGGGAGATGCAGTTGGGATGCGACATGTTGGGCGATTCAACTGCTAGGTCTGAACATGTCTGAACATGTCTGAACTGTCCTGGTTACAAAATGCCATGCCAAAAGTATCTGAATCTTTGGTGAAACATCAGTGTTTGTCAAAGAAGTGTTTTTGTGTTTTCAGGTTTGTAATTCCCAGCACTTTAGGTGTTTTGACCACAACGGTATGCCATAGTGTTGAAAGTGCAAGTGAATTGAAAACAAGATCAACAAGAGTGAGCGAGTCTGACAAGTCCGACCCCGGGAAGTTTTCGTCGGAGACCATGATATCCATGATGGCCATGATAGCCATGATAGCCATGCAAGAAGTTTTCATGGTCGGAGAGTGCCGGAGAGGTCCTGGACGTCGTGGGAGTTCTGTGGACCTCCGATCCCGCGGTGGAGCGGCCCTTCGGCCCAGTGAGCTGTTCACCAACTGTTCACCAACTGTTCACCTTGGACCGGGGTGAAGGCAGAGGTCAAAGGAGTGCGAGAACGGGAGCAGGGTAGGTCAAACGGTGAAATTCACCTATTTCTTCACCTTGGATAGGCAGGGAAGGTAGAAAGATGAAATGGTGAAGAAAATGGCGTGTTGATTTCGGTGAAGAAATACTTTCTATGAAACTTTCAGAAATTTGAAGTATGGAAGTTCAGAGGTTCAGAGCACACAGGGCGCATAAGGATTGCAAAGCAAGACCCGATTTAGTAGTTTCTACAATTTTTTACATGTTTCTACAGGATTAGCCCAGCAATGTGAAGCAAAAACAGAAGGGAAACTTGCAGAAAAGGTCTCAAAAAACACTTTGTTGAGAGCACTGGAACAACATGAGCTGAACACACAAAGGCAGGAGAGATTGAGTTTCGACTGTGCAGTTTTGCTGGATGGCCTTTGCTGCTTTGGATACAAAGATTCATAGGATTCATAGGACAGGACCCGTTTTTCTACTGAGGAACAAAGGAGCTTGCGGTCTATCCTTGGTGTGGTTTAGCTACTTCGCAAGGGCCTCAGCAGGGCCTCAGACGCTTAGGTACTGCTTGAGCCTTGGAGCTTTTGGAGCTTTCCTGAACTCTTAGAGTTTATAAACTGTTTATTCAGTTTATTTTCAGTTTATTCATGTTTCTCCTGGAATTGCTCCAACCACAAGGCTCGCAAGGCTCCGAGTAGATCCACCTTCCAGATCCACCAGGGTGTTTTCATGGGCATTCTGCACCTCCCAAAGTCATCCAAAGTCCAGGTGTGGATAGCGGTGCCTATTTGCAGCTTAGGCCATGCCAGGGACTTGTGTGACAAGTTCAATCTAACAGTCATTTACGATGTGTTACCATCCTTTACCATTACATATATATATATATATATATCAACTGTATCAACAGCTAAGTATGTTTGTATCAGCATGTTACGTGTTGGAATGATCATAGTGAAAACTCAAAATCAGATCCTGCTGGATATTTCATTTATCCATATTTATCCCTGACAGGATATCTGGGCTTTCTCTTAGCAACGCATGTGCAGAGCCCAGAGAATCGCGCGTAACTCTGTCTCACGGCCATCCGGCCATGCCACATGGCATTGGTATTGACCACAGGTGCGAAAGCTGCAGAGAAAGGACAGGGGATGGGAGAAAAATGGACAACACACGTGGAGATATGTGGAGATGATGCACACATAATGCACAAATACAAAAAGACAGGATAAGACAGGTCTACTAGGGCAAGCAACCAGGCTAGAAAGGATCACTGTTTTCCACGGTGCAAAGGGAGGTCTTAGGGATATCATTCTGGAGCCAGCAACTGATTGGAAAGTGATTTCCGTTGGGAAATTGACAGCAGGACGACCACCTACAGAATGAGGTTATCGTTTTCTGATTAGCAATACTTTGAACATCTTTGAACGGCCAGTGAACCAGCTCTTGTCTTTTGTACTGCATCCTACATTGGCTTTGCTGGAAAAGATTGGAAAAGATGTGAAGCAACGGAGCTTATTTCCTGACCTCGAGGCAGTGCAAGACATGGTTCGATCGGTTTTCACCAAGACCAGCATCGAACTTATCTCCACACCATTTACTTTCCCGAATAGCTCGAAGAATGGCTCGAAGTTCCATGCTGGTTTTCTGTAGGGATTGGATGTGCATAGGATAATGAAGCAGTGAAGCAGTTTGGGAAAAAGTTGACGCAAACTGAGTGCAGCTTGGCGTTTGGTGCGTTTGGCGAGTTGAGCAGCTTGGCGATTTTCAAAGGCCAAGAAGTGGTCGGAACATCCGTTGGCAACAAGATGCAACAAGATGCAACAAGAATGGAAGTGCCAAAGAATGGAGTCCTCACGCATCTCACATCATCTTACATCATCTTAGTAACTTAGTAAGTCTTAGTAAGTCTTAGTAAGTCTTAGGCTTTTTGGCTCTCAGCACCGGTCGCAAAAAAAGCCCCCAAAAGACTCATCCTCAGGGATTCAACTGATTCAACGAAAAAATATGTCACACCAGACTTGGGGGATGGACCGTATGATCCGTATGTCAATGTATAACCATTGTATAGCTCTCGCAAGTTGAAGCACGAGCTCTAAAAAGTGTAGCTGACACGACCTCTGTGCTTCGTGCAAGGTTCAAGAAAATGGCTCGCCGTCAGGGCGCCCAGATGCCGACAAGTTGCAGTCATCACAGATGTCGAGGGGTCTCAGATCGTCTGTCAGACTCGCAGACATGTGCAGACATGTGCAGACGGTGCCGTGCAGACTCAGACTGTGTCGAATTCTGTCGCTCAGGTGGCACCCTCCTGTCCCTGTTGGTGGCCGCTCTGGGCTTCGCATTCGCAGATCTCTCAATCTGTTCAACCAGCCCTCAGCGCAGCATACAAATAGTATTACGAAGTCGTATGAAGTCATTTTTCCAAAACATCAAAACCAAAGGATGTTCATTTGTTGGACTTGAAAGTGATTGCAGTGTCATTCGTGCTTCAGATCATTTAGCTGAGGTTTCGCAAGCCTTTGTATCGCCTTCGAGAGGCTGGTTGAGCTGCAGATTTGCAAATGGACACATGCAAGCCTCAGAGAGAGAGAGAGAGATAGAGCGCGGGAGCCAACGCATAAGCCCTTGAGTGCCCTTTGTACTGAAACAAAAGCTGCAAAATTATTACAGGGAAATCAACATGGATAGAAAGCCAGGGCCAAAGGCAGATAAAGACAGGAAAGACCGAGATAGAGAAACCAAGAAACCGAGAAACCCCAAACGGCATGAAACGTTCAGTGCAACGGGCAGTGCAACAGCTGAACCCCACCGTATGCAACCGGTCAGTGCAACGCTGCAACGCTACCAGGAGCTGCTCCAGAGGTGGATGTTGGCTGCTCAACCCATCGAGGAGTTTTCTGTGAGAGTTGTTCAAATAGTCAACATATGTATACATATGTCAACATCATTGAAAATCGTCAGTTCTTGGTGTTCCACTTGTCTCGGTATGTCTCAGTTCTATTAGTTCTATTAGGTTTCTCAAGCTGTTGAAAGGTACGGAGGTATCATCTGCCAAGGCCCGTGTTTTGGGAGCGACCTTCGCGGGATTGGCCCCTTTGGCAGTGGGGGTGCCCAACAGCGACGATAAAAAAAGGTTGAAATGGACCTGAACAACACCATGACGGTACTGCCAGGATCTACCAAGATGGTGAAATACCATGGTGAAATTATGTGAAATGATGTGAAATTGAGGTACTGCATGGTACTGCCAAGTTGTTTGGTGCATGTCTTGTTTTTCGACAACACAGTTCAACACAGTCACAACATTCCTTCCGAAAGGCTGAAGGGGTCAGCATCCCAGCTAAGGTGGAGCAACCTGTTGCAACCTCAGCTGGATTTTTTGGAACCTAAAAACCCAAGACTTGGTGCTAGAATGCTAGAAGTTGCTAGAAGTTGCTACACAAATGTGTCGGTACATTTGTTTGCCGAGATGCAGAGAGTTCTGGCTCTGCACTGCCTGAATTTCTTGAGGCAAACGCCTATGACAGCGTCGTGGCCATGCTGCAGAGCTGGTTGGTAGGCAAACCCCAGCAGCGGTGCTGAGATTTTGTTGGGTTCTTTCAACATTGCTTCATAGTCCATAGTCATTATCTTCACTGATTCACCAAATAACAGAATAGATTGCCAAGATATTGCCAATATCAGATTCTCGTGTCAATTTGAACATACTGTATCATACTTGATCTTTTGCTTGAGTTGTTTAATCAAGTTTAATCTTTACATGTTCTACATATTTCTAAATGTATTTCTTCATGTAATTTCTAGATTCTAGATATGTCCTACATATTTCTAGTGTGTTTTACACTCAGATCTCGGTCTCAGATCGTAGATCTCGGTAGGCGGGATCGCCTTGGTCCTGATCTACGGAGCCGCCTTCGTGGCAGCCCTCGCCAATCCTTTGACCAAGAGGCAACGATGAAACAAAACATCGAAAGTGTATCGCGAACTGCCCATAAAGTCATATAAATTTATAATAGTTCTATATAGTTCTCATAATTCACCTATATATTATGTATAAGATTGTATAACTGTATAATACATATCATATAATTATATATATAATTACTGTGTCATCCTGTGTCACGTGTACTCAGAAGAGTTCCAGCTTGAGTTTGAGCCAACTGTGAAAAAAATGAAGAGAGGAAAACATTGCCGGAATTGCCGTTTCATGACAGGCGTCAGGAAGTCAAGGCCGAGGCACGGGACCGCAGAACGACCGCAGATCGACAACAGCGTCACCTGCTTTGTGCGTTTTCGCCACGGTTTGGTGCAGAGGTGGATGCCATCAAGAAGGCCTAAGAAGACCAGAAGAGGCAGGGTTTTTCCGCCCAGATCTGTGGTGATCTCCGTGTTTTGGCATTTGTTTTTTCTGCGTCGTCTTTTTGTGGTGTCGATGGTATGGCATTCATATGGCATTCACATGGCCATGATGTGTGTTCGATTAGGCCGCTGGACTTTTTCCATGCGCCTTGGCAACGCATCATTGAGCCAGGTTTGGAGCGCATTACCGCACCCTTGAAAGTGAAATCCCTTCAACAATCTTCAACCATCTTCAACCCTTCAATTCTTCTTCAATTCTGCTCCTTTTTTTTTCCAAAGTCAGGTGTTGCTTCTCTTGGACTTTGCTGAGGTCAGAAGATGACTCAGACACACCCGCGGCAAAAATGGGCAGTTTGCGTTTGAACAACCGTGCTACAACCTTACGTATAGACCGTATAGGCGACTTATAAACGACTTATAGGACCCCAAGGTTCATCAATAATAAACCGATGCAACCCTGCAGTGGCCATGCAGCAATGCGAAGAGTGATTCCAATCCTCTACGTACAAAGAAGGTGTAGTCCTGTCCAGGACAATCTCACACAGCATATGCTTCTGCAGTTCTGTGCAGTTCTGCAGATGTCCTTTTCCAATGGAGGGCTATTTATGTTTGGTATATTTTTTGCGGCAGGTTTTGGAATTATTTTTGGGTTCCTGGTTCTATGCTTTCCTGCTTTTCTGCTTTTCTGTTTTTCTGCTTTTTGCTTTTCCTGCTTCTCTGCTTTTCTGCTTTTGTGCTTTACCTGCTTCTTTTCTTTTCTGCTTCTATGCTTTCCCTGCTTCTCTGCTTTTCTGCTTGTGTGCTTCTGTGCCTTTCTACTTCTACTATTCTACTTTTTCTTTTCTTCAGTCATGTGTTTTTGCTGCTCTACTTCCTGCTCCTTTGCTTCTCTGCTTCCTGTCTTTACTGCCTCTCGTGTTTTTTTCTTTGCTTTTGCTTTATTCTCTCCTGTTTGTAAACACACTAGGTAAAACCCAAAGAAACCTTAAAGAAATCCTGACAAGAAACCCTAAATGAACCCTAAAGAAACCCTAAACGAAACTCTAAAGAAACCCTAAACCTAAAGAAACCATAAATGAAACCCTAAATGAAACCCCAAAGAAACCCTAAACGAAACTCTAAAGAAACCTTAAAGAAACCCTAAATGAAACCCTACATGAAACCCTAAATGAAACCCTAAAGAAACCCTAAATGAAACCCTTAATTGAAACTCTAAAGAAACTCTCAAGAAACCCACATGAACGTTTGAAGTACCAAAATGTTGCAAATACCATGCAAATGAGAGGTTGAAGTGCCAAAACGTGGCAAACACCATGCAAAATGGAAGGCGAAGATGGCCAAATGTAGCAAATACCATGCAAAATGCAAAGTGACCATGCCAAAATGTAGCAAATACCATGCAAAATGACAGATTCTAGTTCCAAACTGTTGCAAATACAAGGCAGATGGTACCGTGAAAGAATCCCAACAAAAATTCCAAAACCTGAGCAAAAAAAAACTATTCTGCACCCTTTTCCAATTGCCGGAACATGTGATTTTGCCGGGGCCCAAGTTCCTCATGTTACTTGTGATTGGCGGCTCAAGCTGCTGAGGCTTATTGAGTCTTGAGGTGACAACACGACAACACACGCGTTTGTATCTGCGATTGTGAAACTTCTCTCAAACTGCAAGGATTTGTTCAGACCATTGAAGTCATGGAACTTGTCACTGCTTGAGAAGTGAATTTCACAAATCCAATGGACAATTTAGATGCCAAGATCGTAATACCAAAGTGCATCAAAGTGCACCAATTCATGTCATTTCAGCGGTTAAATCACTTAAAGTCCAATAGATCAGCAGAGACGATGCTGGCCTCTCCTGTGGCCCCCACTTTGACGGTGCCATTTCGCACCAAGCCCTGGAATGGAAGTCAACCCTGTCAACGGTGTCCACCACGTGACCCCCGTGACCCTCGTGCTTTCGCCACAAAGACACCGTTGGTCGCGCCGGTGCCGCTGGTGTCGCTGGTGCCGCTGGTGCTTGGCGCTGGAAGCCTTCGGATCCTTCGGCAGTCGTACTCAGCTCGTCGTCGAACCGTCAGGGCTACGTCGCATGGTGTGGATCCCATCGCTGATCCTGCACACCATCGTGTTTGGGAAGGTTGGGAAGATTGGAGAATCGGATAGAATCGGAAGCAAAGTGGCGCCCTTTGAAGTGACATGAAGTAACATGAAGTAACCAATCAAACACATTAGTTGAATGAGTTTGGAATCGCAGCACAACATGGAAATCAAGAACGAATGCAACAAACACTGTGCCGTGTCGACACAGTGTCTTCCTGGCAGGTTGGGAGTGGCAAGATTGGGGCATCAGATACGTGCGACGACGGCATTTGGAACCAGTCCCTGTGGGTTTTGCTCAAGACCCGGTGGCCATGAAACGTATCGATTTGACACGCAAATTGGAGCAAATGATTCATGAAACGTATCAAAGTGATGCTCAAAGTGATGCTCGAAGTGATGCTCAAAGTGATGCTCCAAGTGATGCTCAAAGTGATGCTCAAAGTGATGCAAAGACATCAGAAGAGTTTGCTGCGAAGAAGGTGATGGAACGCCTGGAAAGGTTGGAAAGGTTGGCATGTGTTCTGGCGCAGCTGGCAGGTGAGAGGTGGGCTTCGAACGTAGCCTGGATGCAAGGGGCAGAGCAGAGAAGCTTCGAAAATCTTCGAAACTTTCAGCAGAATTCAGCAGACAGCAGAAGTTCAGAGACATTCTTTACTCTTTACAGACTTTCCTTGGCAGCTGAGGTGGAAGAAGTGTTGCAAAGAAAAGTCAACTCGGTGGCCATTGTCTTAGAAAGGCCTTGCAACCCGAACAGATCAGATCTGAGATGTTGTTTGCGTTGCAGACAAGTAGCTTGCACTACAGTCACTACAGAGTGCAGGTGTTTCAGATGCCATAGCTGGAGCTGTCAATTGCGTAGCGGCCATGGTTTTTGTGCGGACGTTGCACCGGGCAGGCCTTGCAACCTTCGAAATGCTTGGACGGTTCTCAGGACGAGTTTGCCATGTCTCCAACTCATGGGGTACATGGGGTACTCACGGTTGAAGGAACCCCTTTGACATGAGAATCATGAGATGCAGCTGGTTGCCTTATGTTGCCTTGTTTCATGATTGAAAATGCATCAATTTTCAAGCAAAGATGAGCTTTGTTCTTTTCATGAACACGAGCTTCCAAACACAGACACACTGAGTGATAAAATTTGAAGCAATTTTAAGTAATTATGTTTCAAGCGAATCCTCAAGGAGCTGAACATTGTCCGAAGCCTTTCATGTGTCAAGGTCTATATGAGAACATCTGTTTAGCTCGGGCAAAACTTGGTGCGCCATGATGTTCCCTCTTGTGGGTCTTGTGGGTCTTGTGCTCGTGGCAATTTCTGCTGGTGAATCCTGCGAATCCGGGTCCTGTGAGCCAGTGAGCCTGCTACAGTCCCAAAGGTCTCAGAAAATTATCGTGAAAGGTCCTTCTGGGAGTGGTGGCACAGCGTCTCAGAAACTTGCTCCCACTTGTGCGCAAGGCTTCAATGAAGCATTTGCAAAATGCCTCGGAGGAAAGAATCCTTATCTCATGGTTTTGGTGACAAATGAAGATGATACCAAAGCCTATTGCGCCTACACAGGTGGTTGGGCTCAGTCGCCCGAGAATTACCCGGATCACAGTGCTTGCTTCGTAAGTCCAGGTGAAAAAGGGCCTTTGTTTTTTGACACTTCGGTTTCGCCCAAAACCTTGTCGAATTGGGACAAGCAGACCATCGTGTCAGGAGATTTAAAGCAGGACTACACCAGTCTATCGTGTACTGGCTCAGGGGATTCGCCATGCAAATCGACTGTCACAAGCAAATATGCTCGGCAACTCACAAAGGAAGCCCGGCGAAAAAGCCCAGCTCGTTTGGTGATGCGATGTTTAGTTTATTATGCAAACTTACTTTGCTGTCATTGCTCATGACTTGACATTTTAGTCAGATTGTTGCAATTTTTGTCAGCAGGCAATGCCTGGCATGAAACTGTGTCCTGAACGGTCCTGTCAACTTCCTTGCAGCAGCTTTGAAAAATGGCTGCCTTTCACACAGATGTCTTCCATTGAGACATTTTCTCGTCGCTTGTGACGCTAATTATCTTGTATGCCCCACCACCCCCCCAACACTTAAACCCCTGACCCCCCCACCCCCAAACCCTAAAAGGTAGGACCATCGACATTGTCAGGTTAGCCAGATGATAAGAGCAGTGACTTATCTCTCGTCCACATACCTCCATGAGATAAGAAGGCGTTGTGTCGCAAGTGATCGGCAAATGTGTCGCAAGTGAATGGCGGACCCATTCATGATCTTTGGTTGTCCCAAGTTTAGTCTCACTTCTTGTTGGGTTACGCATTCACCGTATTTTAAAGCTGGTTCCGGTAAAAACCTCGAGTTAGTAAGACATTCAAAACAGATGCATGACGTTCTCAACATCAACGAGCAGTTCTGGTCGCCTTGAAGCATGCCATAGTTCTCCTCGAAGTTTGATGATAACATATGATAACCATGCCAAGATGTGCGACGCTGCGATATTCTGAGGATGCCAAGTTGTGGCAAGACGTTCCTGCCGATGGTGAATTCACTTTCAGCTGGAACCCTTCGGATGGCTACATCGGAGTGACCACAAAAACACCCCAGAAGAGTCTTGGCCAAACATGTTTTGTTATATAAGTTATACGTATCTAAATTATCTAAATACGTAATTATGTATAATAATATAATAATATATAATATGTTATGAATATATACACGTATATGTGTGTGTGTGTTCCATACCCAGCAGCGATTTGCCCAAGCTAGAACGAATTGGTCCACTTAAAATCACTTAAAATCAAAAGGCATTCGTCTTTTTCCGCGACTCCATCTCTTCAAAAGTTCTCAGTGTTGCAATGATTTCATTGGAGACATCAATCCGGGTCTGGGGCATCCGGGATATCCTGTTTGCTTTGAGTCGATCAGCACTCAGAAACAGTGCCAGTCAGGCAAACCATGATTCCCCTCTTCAATCCATCGGAATCAATCTACTTGGAACTCGTAAAAAACCTTGCATTCCCAAGTGACTCTCTGTTCTTGAGGATTTACTCCATGTACGTGAAAAACAATTTGGGCCCCAGCAGCAGCAACGGTTTGTCCGCGGACGTGCCATGCTCCAAAGACACCTCAGTGGAGTCGCAGGCAAAAAGTTTCCCCGTGAAAGGTCTGAACGGTGGCTGTCAGAAGAACTTGGGAAACGAAAAACGACGAAAACCATCAAAAACCCATGAAACGCTTGGGGGCATATAAAGAAATGTTCCATTCAACATCATTCAACCAATCTACCTCGAAGTTCTTTTTTTCATTTTTTGTCTAGATCATTGTTCCAATTGTTCTTTCATTTTTCTCTCGACAGATCTTTGCCAGGACAATGATGACTACTGGATGGCGTTTGGCAGCGGTGACATCACCATTTGTTTCCCCGGTGTCGAGTGTTAGTCCGAAGCGACCAGCACCACCAGCATGGCAGAGCCAAAAGGGCTCAGCGACTTCGTCATTTAACATATTTAACGGAATTGAACGCTTTAAGTCGCTGAGAAGGATCTGAGAAGGATCTGAGGCTGAGGACTTCAACCCTCACCAGTCGAATTAGTATTAAGACCCAGAGAACGCCAGTTGAGAGAAGAAATTCCGTCGTTCTGATAGATGATTTAGATGGTGACTTGAGAGTCTTTTCTGAGTCACAGAAAATCTGCAGATATCTGGATATGTTTCCACAGTCACTGCAGTCACTGTTTTTTTCCTCGTCGGTGGAAAGGACTGTGGATGCCTTTGGCCTTGTGCAGGTGGAGCTAGGCACCGCAGCTGCAGCGCAATCGCCATTGTAAAATGAGTTTCCCATAGCTTCCCAAAACAGTAAATGAAAATGATATGAAAATGATATGAAAATTCTATTATATAATATAAGAAAAGACTATAAAAAAACCTTGATGTTTTGTTCAGATTTCTGGGCGCTGCACGGTGGGTATGTACTATTGTTTTGAACGTTTTTGAACCAACCTATGGTCCCTTTGCACATCTTTGCAGTAAAAAAATCACCTCACTTCTGTCAGTTGATGGAGATGATGCACGTTTCAGTGAGATCGCGGACGTGACCTGGCTGCATGCTGCAACGATTGTTTCAATTTGTGTCCCTGGAAACCGATGGTGGAAAAATTCATCAATTGATCCTCGAAGATCCTCGAAGATCCGTGAGGCATTGCAATTGCAGCCGTGGCCACTGCTTCGTCGCTGGAAAGATGTGCCAAGTTGCTTCGAGGCAGTTTATCACCGGCAGCATTTGATAATTGTTTATATCATGTTCCTTTCATTTTCTGTTTTGTTGTTTTCATGTTAAACAACAAATGAGTAAAACAACAAATGATAGCGAATTGCATGTTGAACAAATCTCGAGTTCAATTTTGAAACAGGATGGTTCACGATAGAAGTTCATCACTGTTCATCTTCATAGCGGTTTTTTCCCGAGAGCGTCTGAGCGCAGGGTTCTTCCAATAGTGGGGGTCTGTAAAACATCTTCTCATCTTCACATCTCATCTTCACATCTCATCTTCACATCTCATCTTCACATCCTCTCATCTTCA
>Ga0126342_10007470_pt1 | contig 19516 bp, 10 predicted proteins | sample Cyp1metagenome_FD_92528 | JGI IMG/M metagenome (GOLD analysis project Ga0126342, IMG submission 92528) | Coral microbial communities from Lord Howe Island, Old Settlement Bay, Australia - Cyphastrea 1 metagenome | ecosystem: Host-associated > Invertebrates > Cnidaria > Coral ... | reverse complement strand
GCCTGATGCTTGCAGCTTGGAGCCACCAAACAACAGCTGCAGGAGACAGAAAAGGATATTTTTTCTAGGAATTCAGAAGGGACGTTAGGCACTTTTTGTGGATAAGTTTGAGCACGGTTTCGGCACGGAATTAGGTGCTGTTTTGCTGCTTGGCGTGATCAGGCAGACTGCGCAACTTTTCGGGGTCGGCGGCAGGGGCGGCAGCCCTTAAATATGTTAATGGTCAATAATCATGATACAATGATAAACGATGATAAAAAGTTGTTCAGCAAAAGTGAACCAACAATGATGACCAATTGTGATCAACATGTGATCAACAAAAAGTGAACCAACAAAAACAAGGGTACTGATGCACCCAACTGTCTAATGAAAAGTTCCTGATCATGTACACTGCTGAAAACTAGTATAGAACCCCTGAGTTTTCGGGAGGCTAAGCCGGCTAGGCAATAGAACCAGAAATGGAAGCACCCTCATCTAATCTGACTTGGCTGGGAAACGCCTTCGTTTTAAGAGGAACATAATAGTCATACCTCTCTGATTCTCAAAGATGGCGATGGAAAATCCTCAATTCTAGATGATGTTGAAAATGAAACCCTCCATTTAGTTCGGGGATTTCCCATTGAATTGAGGATTTTCCATCGCCTAGAATGTCAATCACCTGAATTCCATCTATCAATGGGAAACATCATCTATCATTGAATGATGTTGTCCAGCCTTGTTAAATCACCGCTACATCAATCCGAGCGTCTGAATGGACTCGGCATCGTTTGGCTCATACGTGTCCTCAGGCCGAAAAGTTGCCAGTTCCACAACATTTTTTCCATGTGCCCCAGCTATTAAGTGGCTATTCATCATATCATAACTATGAAAAAAACAGTTGTATCTGTGATAATTAAGTATCATAACTATTATAACTATCATTATCACAACTAGTGTAATCATATCATAACTATTTATTATAACTGGGATATACCCCAGACATATAGTATGGGTTGCTAACCACACCGGACCCACAACTTTGATTCCAGTGAGAACTGGGCTGCAAAAACCACACGCCAACACGGATGCACATCCCAACACCGTGCGTAGCTTCATGCCTCCAAAAATGGTGCCATAAATATTGGCCCATCCCCAGATACATGTCATGTGTGTATATTGTATGTACTGCATATATATATATATATATATATATCTGTGTGTATATATACATACATACATATATATATATAAAGATATATATATATATATATATTATACATATATATATATATACTATATATATATATATAACCCTTGGATACCCTGCTCCTGCCACTGTTTGTCAAATCGCCAGGGCAAGTCGCCAACGAATTCCAAAAGAACTTTCAGGTGGTATGTCTCCCTTTGCCACGAATCCGAGGACCCAGTGCTTCGGGCCCAGAGGCCTACAAGAATCCCCAATAATCCCTGGGATTACACACAAGATTTGATGCTAAAACTACTTCTCACTTAGAACCCTCAGTCTCATGGCTAAACATGACCAAAATACACCTGGTTTTCATGGTTTCCAAAAACTTCTGGTGGCTAAGTTATCCAAGTTTGGTGGCTGAATCCCCTTTCGTTGTGGCAAAAATATGCAAAAATCACCATTTTTGGCGACAGCCAGGCTTGGATTTGCTTGTCAGATGGTCGAAAACAATAGAACACGGTTCTTATACGTTCAATATGATTGTAAATGATGGATTAATCACTTGGAAAATAAAATACACCTCTTCCGCAAATCCAAGAATTGCTGCTTAAATCCTTATTGTTGCTTGAATATCTGATAAATCTCCATCAAACCATCCCATAAATTATCATATCAAGACTATGCCAAGATTACTATACCAAACTTATTTTTCAAGAAAATCTGCAGTTTTTATTTGTGGCTTCCAAAAAAAAACGTCGGGGCTCCATCAGCTTCCAGAGCTTCTCAATCTTCTCGCTCTGCTCCCCGATCTCCTCCTGGCGATGGTGGATTCCTCCAGGAGATGGTGATAATCTGGGGATACCCTCTGGTTATGTCAAAATAGCTATTGAAAATGACCATAGAAATAGTGAGTTTTCCCATTAAAAATGGTGATGTTCCATGTATGTTTACCACAGGGTAACACCTGCTAATTTCAGTAATGTTGCTGTTATCCCCATATGAATATCACCATAGAATAACATGAACATGTTTATATCAATAGAATCAACGAATATGTTATGATGACTGATTGAAAGATAGAATAAATGATGGGAGATGATGGTAGCTGATTATAATTTAAGAGTTTGCTCTTGAAAATGACCCGTTTCATTAAATTGACGTACCTATCAAAATGGTGATCTTCCATAGTTGTGTTAGATTACCAGAGCGTAAGCTCAATGCCATCCCAACCATCCCCACCAGAGGTTTCTGAAATTAGCACCCAACCAGAGGCTCCCAGTTTTGGGGACACTACAACCCATCCATTTTGGGATTTAACTGTTGAACCAGATCAATGGATTTTGGAAATCAAAGAAGCTTGGTTGCAGGACGAAAAAACGAGTGTTGTTATCTTTATCATCCCAATGTATAACAATAAAATATCGGGATTATGTAGATGTTTGTTATCACAAAAAAGCAACTCAAGAATTCAAGAGCTCATCTCCCTGCAATTCCGACTGACAATCCACTCTCCAGTTGAGCAGTGCTTAAAAGCCTCTGTCAATTTATCAATCAAAAAATACTGCTTGGTTTATAGATATTCCCGCAATGGGTCATACTACTAATAATGATCCCTATATTAATCTAGGTACTAGAAACCCTCTATAATAACTCATCAACTATTCCCATCATGGGGCATAACAATCCCGATATTAAACTAGGTACTAGAAATCCCTATAATAACTAATCATGACACATGACGATGAAGTCGCAGCCAAAGGACGCTGCCGGGCATAGGTCTCTTGGTGGTTTGGTCCAGTAGCGAAAACGAGGACTTTCTCTTCATGTCCTGGGAAAAAACTACGACTGGATGTACACCCCAGTGAACAACTGGAAAAAATAACTTAGAACTAACTTCGTATAGATGATTATAGACATATAAATAATAATTAATATTGATCATATTGTACATTGTCATGCATTATCGTGCGTTTTGTTACCTGGGGGTATTCCAAATGGAAAAAGGCTTGCACTTAGCTTACTTCCGCCATAACAGGATGCATTCCATTTTTTCCTACGTAGGGGGATCAACAAAAATACGAGAGGAACGGGGATCTACCAGAGAAGAACTGGTCTTGCAGTATCGCATCTTTCCATGATGCAATTTTGGCTCAAATGATGGAACGGTTGGATGTGCTGCTACGAATGTGGTGATAGTGATGCCAATGTCCTTTTTCGCGCTTGTTCAGCGAGGATATCCATCATGTAAAGCAGCTGGTGAAATTCACAACTTTGGTCTAAGAAACGAAATCATGGGCATGATCCGAACATTTGGAAATGGCTCAAAATCATCGACCAGGTAACCCAAGCTTGGTCGTGCTTCGCTGGTTCTAATCCTATCACCCTAATGTTAAACACCCCATAAATGGTCCCAATTATGTGGAAATTCCCTACTAAACCAAGGTTTCTAAGGGGGTGTTTAATATATTTTAATATTAGGGGGAAGGGATTATTCCCATCTGTGGTTGAAAAAAATCGTCGCTTCTGCCCATCGGTGTTGTCTCAGTCCCAAACAGGCTTGCTACCAACATCATGCCAAGGAAAATCATCCGCAAATACATGGTTACCACAAAAAATCACAGATTTCCATCCTTCTACCAATCGTTGACCCGCCAAAAATGGGTGGAGCAACGATTGGATCATCTCTAGGGGGCTGGACAAGGTGAAAGTTGAGCCAAAAATGGCGCAGGGAAAAAGAATAGTAATAATATGTAATAATAATTAGTTGAAGTGATAATAGTTGACCAAAAATGATTTTTTAAAAAAAATGGATGGCTCACAAGTTTCTTTGCCCAAAATCCGGTTCCAGGGATCCGACCTTTGGATTGGAAAATCTACGGATGAAAAGCCCTGGAGGTCCAAGGAGCAATGCCATGTTGTTTCGGATCCCACACTCCCGCGGTCGTCATGGCAACCTTGCGGCGCCGATCTATTCAAATGTTCTTTGGAACTCCCAACCATGTAGATGTTGAAAATATATGTTCCAAAATAATATATTATGATATTCTTATACATGGCGGTATCATTTTGAAACTCCTCATTTCTAGAACCCAGCAGGAAGTCAACAGGTGATGTCAACACGGCGCTGCGGCACCTGGCAAGGCACAGCGCAACCGGGTAAGCAAACAGCTGAAACGGGGGGGCTTAGTTTTTTTTCGGAGCCAGTGGCAGCAGGAGCAGCAGCAGTTGTCAACCTTGGACCTTGGATCAAAAAAAAACAGTAAAAACTACCAGGGGGTACCAATGTGAATCAGATGTTTATTAAGCTGTTTTGATGGCAATCCCTCGGGGTTGTCATTCATTGATTCATCTTGTTCAAGTTGGGGCCCCTCGGTTGTGTGTTGGTCTATAAAGCCAGCCAACTGCAGATTTTTCCCCTCGAGAAATCATTCACGTGGCTGGCAAATCCCCCATAAATTGGCATTCAACTGGGAACATCAATAGTGGATACCATCTGGTTATGTCAAAATAGCTATTGAAAATGGCCATTTATAGTGAGTTTTCCCATGAAAAATTGTCATTTTCAATAGCTATGTTAGTTCACCAGAGGGTACCATCTGGGAATGAAACATGGCAGAAAATTCCAGTCAAAATATCCATAAATGGAGGACAACCATCGAAAAAGAGCAGCATGTTCCAGCAAAGCATGTTTGATGACACCGGTCTGCAGAACCAGGCAGAGCTGATAACCCGTGGATATTCACATTGCAGTTGTGGCCCCCAACATGGAATCTTATGGAATCGGCGTTTTCCATGTTCCATCCTCTATCTTTGGGATCCATGCTGGTTTCCAGAAATCCAAAGCGAAAGTTCCAACGGTTCGGCACAACACTGGGAGTTTCCATGAATGTTGCGAGACGAACACGGCCACTTTGAAGGCAGGATCAGTCTGACTGGGTGTTTCTCATTGGGATATCCCAAAACCATTGGTTTCCTCATGAACAAATTGATAACTTAGATGAAACACCTCACCAGGTCCCGCATTTCAAGAAACCCCAACATCAGTGTATCCCAACATCAGCAAGTCAATCGTAAAGCCAAGAGTTTATCCGTCTATCCTCGCAAAAGAAAGGCCGTGTCACTTTGTCGCTAATCTTATCGAAAATATGGTGAATCATGTGGCTTAAACATGATTTTAATGGCGCATAACGGGGATGTGCCGGGATATACAACCAACCCATAAAACAACAATTCAAACCGGGAAAATGATGATTCACCAGTGAACGGAATCATCCCTCGTTGATGTGGAGACGTGAAGCCTTTGGGGGTCCCCAAGAATGACATGGATCAGGGGGTCTAGATGGGTGAAACAAATAAATGCCCACAAGTTGGTTCAATATCCGCACTCAGTCTATCCCATCGCAAAATGATGTTCATAGTTTCATTGGCATTACAGTCAACCCCTTATCCTTATCATTGTGGCTTTGATAGCCAGTCCCGACAACCCCGGTGAGCAGTGCTCGGTCCTTCCGTCATCCCTGCATTACAAACCGGCAGTATAAACCTATATAGAAGACCATCAGGCATGTCAATATAAGTATAAATCCCATTAAATCCCGCTATACCATCATATAAACCAACAAGATCCAAGACGTGTAACTCCCATGTGATCAATCCAACATCGATCAGTGATCATGTAACTAAGATAGCTATGACAACTAAGATAACGATCAACCAATGGCCATGCAACAGGAACCGATTGATTGGAGGTACCTACCATATATAAGGCCTATTTGTTAGGCCTATGTAAGGGAATATCCCCACAAAATATGGTCTTATAAATGGTACAGTACCTCCATTTTAGGATCCTGAAATTCCCATTGAATCAACCAAAAGGGCTCAAAAAAAGGGTTCCTTTTTGCCCGCACCCCTCCCTCTCGAACCTCTCAAGTGCAAAGGCACCACGGGACCGCCTGTGGTAAAGACTCATCAATGGGATTCCAAACGGAAGGAGTATATTTTGTACATATGCGTTTCATAAAAATCGATAGTGTATATATATATTATATTATATTATATTATATTATATTATATTATATTATATATATATTATATTATATATATATATATATTATATATATATTATTACTTACTATGTATTACTATATGTGTAGACACTTCATAGAATTCCGGATACCCAAAGACTGGAGGTAATCCCATCCCAGATCCCATGGCTCCACTCAAAGAAAATCCATGCCTGTCACTGGCTGTGCAGAAAAGCCGGCGGTGGTTTTTTCAGACACAAAGATGAACTTACCCGGCCTGGTAAACATAGAAAAAACTATGGAAAGATCCACCATTTTCAATGGGAAAATCCACTATCACAAAAACAACAAGCTGTGTTTTTTCAATGTTACTCCTTGTTTTTGTTAGTTCATCTTCAGCCCTCGGCTCAACTCCTGCCAGCGGTTGGGCCGCTCGCAACTAAAGGTTGAGAGATCGGACTGTCGGTGTGAGCCATGGATGACTTGCTCCAGACTCCCGGTGATGTCTGGACTGGGCTGGTGCGCACACACGGTGCCGCAGCTGCGACGTGCCTGGCTCACGGGCAATCTGCCCTAGTGAAGGGCATCGAATTCGAAGAGGATCGCCTGGTTGCGCTCTACAACATGAAGAAGGTCTATGACGAGACCAGTGCAGCCTGGCTCCTTCTATGGCAGAATGACTCCATTTATGTCTTCCATCCCGGACACGAAGGAAGTGATCCCAAGGTGTGTCAAGGAAGTGTGTGCCGGCATGGGAGGCATAGGCCAAGGCCTTGAGGCCGTTGGGTTTACCCGGGTCGCAGCTTTAGACTGCAATTCCCTGATGTGTGACACCCTCAAACTGAATGGGACCCCCGGAGTGATTTTGGGGGATGTGATGGTTGACACGGATAGAGCCGCCTTGCATCAGACTCCACAACCCATGCGATGTCTAATTGCCTCAGGGTTCCCTTGCCAGCCACTCTCTAGCCAAGGGGACATGAAAGGTCAGGCAGACAACAGGTCCAGGCCCTTTTATGGGGTGATCAAGCTGGCTTGGGAACAGCAATGCGCAGCGCTCTTGTTGGAGAATGTGAAGGGGGCCCTTGATGCCAACTACATCCAGGAGGGCATTCAACGCTTAGCCTGGAGCCTTCACATGGACATCGTCCAGACCATCCTCAACCTGGACCGCACTTGGCCTTGCAGAAGAACGAGATGGTGGGTCCTCATCAAGCCGGTGGAGTACAGACTTCATGGAGTTCCTGACCTTCCTGATGATCCTTTGCTCCGAGTGGTGGGGCAATTGTTTCCCTTGTGGCCACGATGGAGCTTGGACGAGGAGGAAGAATTGGAGCTCACGGATCATGAGTTGGAAATCCTACGAGATCGTCGCTATGGCAATGACCTGAGGCAAATCAGCCGAGAGGACGTTGTCCCATGCTTCTTGCACAGCTACAGCAACCCTCTCCGAGGTTGTCCCTGCGGATGCAGATCTGTTGGATTCAGCACCTACCGCCTTCTGCGCGATGGGGTCAGAGGATTCTTCATCATCAGCATGGTGACGGGCAAACAGCGATGGGTACATCCACGTGAGGCAGCCATCCTATGCGGACTTGATCCAAGGATGCAATTTCCCAAAGATCTTCGAGCCGGACTGTGTCTTGTGGGGCAGTGCGCATCACCCATTCAGGCTGCCTGGATGGGATCGCATCTGATTGATGCAATGCAGGCTACACAGGGCACTCCACAACAGATGCTCCTCCTCTACAAGATGTGGCTCCTTCGACAAGCCCATGGTTTGGTGCCGAAAAGAGCACTGGCACCACTACGCCTGCGGGATGAGGAGGAATGCACAGAGATTGACATGCAATTGGGTGGTTCGACCACGGTCATTGACGTGTTGGAGGCAGAGAAGCGACTTCAAGGAGGTGGCTATCTTCTGAGCGTCATGGATCTGTATGGCAAACTCCCAGAGGGTTATGACATCACTCAGGGAGCAGTTGCAGGACCACTTGATCTTCAACACCGACCAAAAAGGCAGAAGAAAACGCTCGAGCTCAAGCGGATCATGGTCACTATTTCTTTGAAGCAGGCAGATGGGAGCATTGAGGAACACAACATGGAGATGATGTCGGGCACCTTCGTCTTTGAGGCCATGCGAAACATCCCAGGTCTTCCACAGGTCTACTACAAGCAGATCTTTGACAACGAAGGCAATGAGTGGAGGCTGGACGAGAGGATTTGGCAGAACGTGACCTTTGTCCAGTATCATCTACACAAGGAGATCTGTGCCTGGGGAGCAGTGAGCCCGTGTGAGAAAGGATTGGGCAACGAATGCATTGACAAGTGGGCCAAACGAATGCTCCATGAGATGGACCTATTTGGCCTATGCACATGGATTCCAGCCCTTCAGTGCTCGTTGCTTGTGCATTACACCGATGATGTCATGCTGAACCACTGGCTGGTGGCGGCGCTTCATGGAACACTTCGTGGATGTGCTGTACTACATGGTCACTGGGTCTATGTCGAGGTGAAGGTCACGGGCAATATGCTGCAAGTGAAATGCTGGGATGGGATGGATCACCAAGCCAGAAAGTTGATTTGCCGCTTTGCAGAAGCAGCCAGAAGAATTCTGGTCATCCGCACTCTTGCGGTTTCCTTCAATGCCGAGTTTTCGCAACGAGGCCTGCACACATGTGGAACCGTGGCTTTGATGCATCTGGGCCACTCCATCGGGTATTGGACAGATCGTGTACTTCCTGATGAAGAAGAATGGTATGCAGCCATGCAGACTCACAACGCAGGCAGCCTCTATGGGCTGGGACGTCATCAAGAAGATGAAGCAATTGTGTTGGAGCTGCGAGACATCTTGCATCACCATGGAGTTCCGCTTGAGAAGACAGAAGAACGTGCATGTCATGCCATCAAGAAGATTGGAGAAGGACCCATCACCACGGCACTTCGCAGCCGCAATGCATGGGCATCATTGAAGGCCTTGGGATCGCAGCCCAAACACAACTTCTTATGGGTGAAGCCGGATGAGCTGGAGAAGCAAATCAAGTTCAGAGCACATGCAAAGTACAAAGCCTCGGTCTCAGAGAAGAAGAAGGAACCAGGTCATGCTGCTGGACACCGGGTCAATATGGATCCCAGGTCTTTGGGACTGGTGGCCGGGACTTTCGTGTCAGAAGATGGTCGAGACCTGACTCAGCTGGACATTGAAAGCGTGGCCGCTGACAAAGCAGGTGTGGCATTCGGATCGCTTGAGGACGTGGGCCCATTCCTGAGGGAGGACAAGTCCATCTCCATGGATGCCCTTGCAATCATTACCACGACTCCAGTGCCTCCGTCGAGCCAAGGGCTGATGCCTGTGGTCAATCTCCGCTTCCCGGCGATCTACATCCCTACGAAAGAGATCGTGCTCATTGAGGGATCCCTGGTCCAGCTTGGGGACTGCTCGGTCATCAGGAAGCAGGATGCCAGCATGGCTTCCATGCAGCCGGTGGAGACCCAGACTTTTAAAGTCTTGGTTTGGCAAGATGAGACGCAAGGCAGATGGAAGGACTTAACAACAGCTCCGGTGAAGAAGATCATCGAGGTTTTGCCCAGGTTACTTCTATGCCGTGGTGACCGATGTGGCCCGGGCTGCAAGCGCTTCCATGCTCCAGTGGACTGTGAGCTTGACCAGGTGGTGGTGGATCTGTGGAATCGAGGATGGTATGGTTCAAAAGGAAAAAGGGTTTCTCCGGAAGAAGCAGAGCATTTCCAGGTCCACATGAGGATTCCGAGGATCTGCACAGAAGGGCTCCAAAGCAGATCTGGCCAAGATGGAATCTATATGGAACCCAGACGTGAGGATGGGAAAGGCCCAGCAGATGAGTTCACAGTCATCTGGCTTCCGGGACTTGGAAAACAAGAAGCTTTGCACCGACTGAAGGTCAGTGACCGTGGAGTGGCTCTTGCCAGATTCGGCAACCGTTTTGGGATCAGAGTGTTGGGCCGCGATGCAGAGGCTGTGCACAAAGACATCTTCCCGGACAAGCCTTTCCAGCACGTGAATGTCCAATCGGTCTATGAGTTGCGGCCGCTGCCCTATGGCATTCAAACTTCGGGGATCAGAGAGCTGCTGAAACAATGGGGATGGAAAGCCAAGGTCCTCCAACCCTACAAGGCTGACCAGCATGGACAAGGGTGGCTAGTTGGCGCTGAGACCCCCCCGCCGATGAATGTCTTCCAGACGAGCAATGGCGATGTCTTAGTGACCATGCACAAGCGACAGACCCCGGAGAAGGCCGAACAGACAATTTTGGCACCCACCAAGACCAAGTCCTTCCTGAAGAAAGCACCAGCTCGTCCCAATCGAGACATTGAGAATGACAAGGAGAACATCATGCCATGGAGTGGGATGGATCCATGGGGAGGCTACAACAAATTTCCAGAAGGACAAGATCATGATGTACCGATGGCCAGAACTTCCAAGATGGACAGACTTCATCATCAGGTACATGAGGTGGTTGAAAGCAGTCTCAAGGATGCCACAGAGCAAAGATTCTTGCGACTCGAGACTGGCATCACGGAGCTGCGAGAACAGAATCAGAAGTTCGAGACCTGGTTTGGGGAGGCGGGGCAAAGCACAGCTGCGCTTAGGCAGGATGTCAGTGCCCTCACCGTGCAGGTCAAAGAGAATCAGCAAAACATCAGTACCATGTCAGGAGAGATTCGCTCAGGCTTTGCAAATCTCGAAGCTCTCTTGGCAAAGAAGCAACGCCAAGAATGATGGTGCGTGCCCGGGCCCTGCCCTTCTCGCAGGGCGCCGGGTCACCACAGGGCGAAGATTTGGAAAGCTTTGGTTCTCCTGTGCTCTCTTTTTGCAGGAGCTCAAGCAGATGTACAAACCTCTTCTATGGGGACGGAGATGAAGCATGAGGGTGGCATCATCTCTGAACTTCACACGTTTGAAGATGTCAAGCAGACTGCTGATCTCAGGACCGTCCACACGGGAAGTGATCGTTTTGCAGTTCTCACGCACAGCTTCACAGACCAGTTCCTGGAGTTTTTGAGACAACGCCAGCAGGCGGTTGAAGCTGCAAATCAGATTGCAGCAGAAGATGCAGACATTGATGATGATGATTGGGAGGAGGAATCCCTGGGAGATCGCACAGAAGGTGATGTGACTATTCTCCAAAATCTTGGGGGAGAACGGCAATGGAGGTTCTTCCGCCCTGATCCGTTCCGCTTGGGGCGAAGTACTACGTTGCAAGTTCATGTACAAGCACATCATACGTTGCAAGATGTGGAATTACAAATCGTCCAACACTGGCCTGACCTGAGAAATCCTGCAGCCAGATGGAAACTTCAAATGGTGCATGGCTCTGTGGATGCATCCGTGTATCTTGAAGCAGGGCATGAGGCTTTCATCGTGGAAGTGAACCAGGATCTCCAAGTTGGACAAGTGCCCATCATGTTTGAGTACCAGTACTGGGATGTCACACAGAATCGGTTCTATGGGATACTTGAACCCAGAGTACATTCCCACCTGATGAGAGGAATTTCACTCATGTTCAGGGATGTGACAGGACATGAATGTCATGCACGTCCTTGCTTTTCCAACCTGAACGGAAGTCCGTTGGAAGCCTTTGAAGAGTACACTGTTCAGAGCGGGGATTACATTGTTGTCAGTGGAATCAGTACCTCGCGGGAAACGATCCGCATTCTTGGATTTTGGAGCCCATATGCCACAGTGCGTGAGGTACCTTTGACGCAAGCATTCTCACGTAATGTCGGCCAAACTATGATGACTGACCTTGTCTCATTTGAAAAAGGTCAGGCCAATGCCGCGCTTCTTCAGCGCAACATGGTGAAGGTGCATCATGACCTACAAAGAACAACCAATGCGGATCAACTACGGCCCGGCACCATCTTGATGATTGCTCCTATGGATGGATATGATCCTCAAGAAGTGCACCCAGTACGGATGACAGAGGTCCAAGGACACGGCGCAGCTTTGAGTTCCCGCTTCTTATCGAAGCATTGGTGGAAGCAAATATGCTTGAGCACAGCTGGGACGGAGCCTTTGCCCAACCATATCACACCGTGTATGTGCTCACCTTGCCCGTCACATTGAATCCTCTTGATCAAGTGATGTTGATACGCCCTCCACGAGAGATCATTCAGGAAGTTGCCATTCTTGCTGAGTTTCGGGTGGAGGGCATACCACAAGATCAAGAGCGGTACGGTCAATTTGAGATTGTCATGGCTTTTGTCAACACGCCCACAACCCTGCATGGACTCCTACAAAGACTACATCTTGAACGTGAATGTGCTGAACACGACTGTCTCGTATCACTCAACGAAAGAGTCCTTCGGCAAGACCAGCAACTCCTTCACATCACCGATGGAGATGTAGTTCGGGTATGGTACTCCGTTCCACAGAGGATTGAAGAAAACATTGGAGCAACTAGCCTGGTGTGCCATACAAATCAAGCTGGTGGCCTAAGCGAGGCAAGTGAGATTCGTGCTCCGAATGCATCAGCTTCAGAGAGGCCACCTCTACAATATCTCCCTGGCACACTCCACCACTGTCTTCTCTATGTTGGCTGGCTTTGGAGGCTTCTGTCCAAGGTTCTCCGCAATCAGCCTGCAAGGAGGAAGAGGAAATATGGACGAGGACGAGATATTACTCAAAGCTTCATGCCCTTCAACAAGGGAAACACAATGCGAAGAATGCGGCCGCCCACCAGCACTCTTTTCCTGATGACTGCTTTGGTGTCCATGATGTCCCTTGGCGGAGCCATGCGGTTCGGGGAAGCCTCACATCCTGGTCCTCGTTTTTGGCTTGGCACAGTAAATCCTTCCGGTATGGCCGGAAAAGAACGGCAGTTTGCCGAACTTCCAGCAGGTACATGGGGAATCACAGAAACCCACCTGTCAGGGGTCAACCAGAAGGCAACAATCCGGAAAATCCAACATGAATCTGGACTCTCCGGTAGAACACTGCAATGTGCCCCAGGGGCTCCACTGCCAATTCGCGCTCGCTCAACGCACTCGGGGACATGGTCCGGCGTATTGACACTTTCTGACTGGACATTGAGGCCTGTCCAATGTCAGTGGCCCAATGGTGAACATAACCTTGGAAGAGTGCAAGTGGTTCAATGCTCGTATGGGCCCTTCAACATGACCGGTGCCACCATTTATGGATGGCCAAAGAGCCCAACATGGCCCAATGCAGTACGGGACACCAACTCCCTTTTTGACATGGTGGTTCAGGAGATTGGAATGTCTCGAGGAGGACCTCGCTATATCCTTGGTGACTTCAATCATGATCTTGAGGCACTACGAGGATGGGAAGTTCTCCAAAGAGCGGGATGGCGAGATGTGCAACAATTGGCCCATGAACTATGGGGTCAAGACTACCGCATGACGTACAGGGACTCCTCCATCACTGATCATGTATTGGTCTCTCCGGAGTTGATTCCCTACATAGTGGAGGTTCGATGTTGGAGCTGGTTTGCCGACCATATGGGACTCGGAGCTTGCCTTGACGTTCCCATTGTCAAGCTGCAACAAAACGCCTGGCCACTGCCAGCTGAAATTCCTTGGCAAGCAGTTCGATATGAAGACTGGAGACAAGCACATCATTCTCTCCCTCAAACGGCAGATTTTGGTATTGATTACAGAGTTCAACACTGGGCCAGATCTTATGAGAATAGCCTGGGTGGATACTTTGATACTGCAGTTGGTTCTCTGCCTACTTCCTGCCGTGGAAGATGCCAACAATCTGAACCAGTTCAGCGATCAGTGGAATGCCCTCTCGTCAAGCCGTCACGCCCAGGCGAGGTTCAGATGAAAACTGACCTGGTAGGGCGGGCAGTTCACAGATGGTTTCAACAATTGCGACGACTGCAGAGCATGGTTCATGCTAAGAATGCAGACAAGAACACCCCGGAAGCAATTGAATATCGATGCTCCTTGTGGAGGGCTATCAGGACAGCCAGAGGATTTGATGGAACCTTTGAAGTTTGGTGGAGAACAAGACCCACTCAAGCTGCCGGCCTACCGGTGGACTTTCCACAAGAGCCACCTACCGCTGCTTTTTGTCGGGCCATCTTTGAGGACTTTTTGATCAACTACAGAAACTTTGAATCATGGCATGTTCGACATCGCAGGAAGTTGCTTACTGCCCAATATCAAGCCAACACCAACAAGATCTTTGAGGTGACGAGAAAAGAACCAAGAGGTGGAGTGAACTACCTGGAAAAAGTCACAGCAGCAACCGTCCTCGGCAGCAGTGCTGAAACTGGTCAAGTTCATGTTGATCTTGGGCATACTCTTCAATTGCCTGCAAACCTACATGTCATGGAGCAGGTCATTCCTATCAGTGCGCAGGATGACCAAGTCCTCACTATAGATGGTGAATGGATCTTTCAGGATGGAATCGAGGTGGATATCGTGGAACAAGCCTCGACCACTCAAAAGCTGCACCAACAATTGGTGGATTTCTGGAAAGCTCGGTGGTGGAAAAATCCATTACCAAAACCTGAAGAGTGGGAGCGTATCATCAACTTTGCAAAGGCATTCCTACCGCCTGGCAGTTTAGCACATGTGGACATCTCCACGGAATCTTGGAATGAGATCAATCGGCGCTATGGACCACGTGCAGCCCGAGGACCTGATGGCCTTAGCCACATGGATCTTCGGATGATGCCCTGGCAATATCAAGAGCAGTTGGTGGACATCTTGAATCACTGCGAGAGAGAAGAGTATTGGCCTGAAGTCTGGAGAACTGGCTTTGTGCACTCTCTAGAGAAGAGGGAGGGAGCTTCCAAAGTCAATGAATTTAGGCCAGTGATCATCTACTCTGTCATCTACAGGTCGTGGGGATCGTTAAGATCAAAGAGGTTCCTCCAGTTCCTGTCGAAACTGGTTGATGAGAAACAATTGGGATTTATGCCTGGCAAAGAGGTGGCGGAAATCTGGATGCTACTGCAAGGACTCCTTGAACGAAGTGTGCAAGAAGGAGAAGAACTTCTGGGCTTTGTCACAGACATCAAGAAAGCTTTTGAGTCATTGCCCCGAGAGCCCATTTTTGCAATTGCTCGTCATCTGGGACTCCCAGACAAGCCGATGCGTTTGTGGAAACACTTCTTAGATCACACATCAAGACGTTTCCTGGTGAGAGGTGAGGTCAGTGATGCAGTCTATTCCAATCATGGATTTCCCGAGGGATGCTCGCTTTCATGTGTGGCTATGTCTATTGCAGGCATTACACTGCACAGCTACATGAATGAGTTTTCCAGACGTTGTGGAACTATCTCCTACGTGGATAACCTGGAGCTCTTGGCCAGAGCACTTGGACCACTTCAGCAAGGAGTATGTACATGCAAGCATGGACCGACATGTGGAAACTGGAACTTGATCATGAAAAATCCTACATCTGGACCAGCGAAGCTGGCTCTCGACAGGAAGCGAAAATGCTTGGCTGGAATGTGATGAAATCAGCAAAAGACCTTGGAGCGCAGCTTAACTATGGCAAGTCCAACAATGTGAAGATCCAGACTCAACGGTTTGCTTCTTTGGAGACAATTTGGCCTAAGCTTCGGCGCTGTGTTGCCTGAACTGGCAAAAACAACGGCTGCTCCGACAGGCGATTTGGCCGAAGGCATTCTATGGCGTCTCCATCTGTACACTTGGCTGGGGACACATTAAGACTCTTCGCACCGAGGCAATGAAAGCACTGGGATTTCAGATGGCTGGCGCTTCGCCCGGACTCCGCTTGGGGCTGCTATGTCATGAACAATGTGACCCTGGATTCTTCCAGGTTTGGCAAGTCCTCACTACATTCCGACGGATGGTCCAAAAAAGACCTCTGTTTGAGCAAATGTGGAAGGAGTACATGGACCACTTTGATGGCACGACCAAGCAGGGCCCTTTTGCTAAAATGCTGGAGGTGTGTCAACAACTACGCTGGTCTATAGAAGTGCCGCGGATTACCGACGCTGATGGGTGCTGGCATGACTGGATCAGCATGAATGAGAAAGTGCTCTATGAACTTGTGAAGGATGCCTGGGCATGGAAAGTGTTTCGAGAAGTTCAGAAACGCAAAGACCTTGAAGGCCTTCAAGGGATCGATAGAAGGGTTCTACTGCAAGCTCATGCTCGAGTACGCCCGCATCTTTTGAGTTCCATCTTGAGGCTGCAGGATGGAACTTTTATCGAACCTTCTCAACATGCCAAGTATGACCTGAGCAAGTCAGCTCAATGTGGACTTTGCGGAGGTGAAGATTCAATGGAACACCGGTGTACTGGATGCCCACAACGCCAACCAGTGCACATGAAACACCAAGACATTCTGCATAAGTGGGCCACTTTCTCCAGGGCTAAGAGGATTCATTTGCTTCCCTCGAGCAATCCACACTGGCCGCACTTCAAACAGATGGTTGCTATCAGAGAGGACTCATGGAAAAGAACACGTGCACTTTCTGAACCAGAGTTGTGCCATCTATTTACTGATGGATCATGCCATGGAGGTCGACATCGTCTATATCAACTTGCGGCTTGGGCGGTAGTCAGTGCCACTAGTGATAGCTGCATTGCCTCAGGCGCTTTGGGAGGTCTTGGACAAGATATCGATCGAGCTGAGCTGCGAGCGATCATTGCTGCTGTTCAGTATGCAGTGGATATCCAAAGAAACACAGTGGTTTGGACAGACAGCACATTTGCAGCAGAAGGTTTGGTTCGGCTTTTACGAGATGGAGATGATCTTCCTGATGGTCATTGTGCTGAAGATTGGATTGAGCTTCAAGGGCTTCTTTGTCATCGTGATGTTCAGATTTGGGTTCATCATGTACCCGGACATGCACACTGGGTCAATCAAGATGCCGACGTCGACAATTGGGCAGCGCGTTGGAATGATCGAGCAGACAGGGAAGCCAATATGGCTATGAAGATGCATGGAGAGGAACTACTGCGACTTCATCAACAACTTTGGGAACATCATGAAGGAGAACTTTCTGATGTATGCGCACTACAAGCACTTCACTTGGACATTTTAGAGAAACCACAGCAGATCCAACAGGATGATGGTCACCTTGACACGGGAGGGGATGAAGGCCAATATGACTTGCGGGTTGAGCGTGGTTGCCCCGCAAGTCATTCTCCGTTAGTTGGCCTTCCCAATCTAGATGATGCCCGTTGGGAGACGATTCTGGGATCTTTTGGACAGACCTTTGTGGTGAACTTTGTCCAGGTGATTCGAAGCTGGGAGGAGGATGCCAGTGCGGTTACCTGCAAGCTTTCCTTCTTGGAGATCGCAGTATTTCTAGCCACAGAAGGCAAGAGATGGATTCCGATGCCACATTCGACCCAACCGGGATGTTGGCAAGATCGAGATGCGTTCAACTTCAACGAGCCGAACCTGGGTGCGCTGGTCAGGCTTGCAAAAGCCTTCCTACGGAGCATTGATCGGCGCTTTTCCCTTGAGATCAGATGGTGCAAGGGCATCAATCTGAATTTTTTAGGTGTGTGCACACCCCTGGATGGCTTAATTCTGGCCATCCCAGGAGGTGTTGCAGAACGGTCTATGGACCACCTGAAGGGTTTCACCAGGCGCAGACCCATTCGAAAAGCCAACGATTTGGCTAGGCCATTCCGCGCCTGATTTTAGTTCAGTGTCACAACTGCCACTGCACATGCTGTGGCATTGAGACCGACAGTGTGTCCGCGCGTGTTAGTTCATCTTCGTGTTTTCTTGCGTCCCAAAGAGTGTTTTCCCACGGGAAAATTCTTGAGTCTCAAGTTTTGCATCTCCACAAGACTTGCGTCAAATTGGGACACCCAAAAGGCATGGTTGACCAGATTCAAGAAAATCTTGATTTCCATCGCCAGGAGAAAAAAAAGGCAGCCAGGCCCGGTTAACCAAAGAATCACAGAGATGCGTTTCTAGAAATGTTCATGTTTTTTTTCACTCGAACTCATCAACGATCATGCTTGGGCAACTCAATTCATAGCTCCAACTGGCTCCACATGGCCAGAAACTTGAATGTCTAGAGCTCCCTCTGAAAAAAAAAACACTCCAGACTGAACAAAATATGCCATAAACTGGATTATATCAGTCACTTTGTTGTCCAGTTGCAAAGGATAATAAGATATTGCAACTGGATATTGTCCTACGTATATACATCATCAAACACCATAAGTTATTTATCCATCTGTTATAACTGGGAACATATCCACTTACATATGCATATATCCCTTTGCTCCACCTAAATCTCCATATATCATATGAGCCATTAAGAATACCCCCCCACCGCATTATATATAATCATTATATGTGTTGCTACTATGGGTTTTTGATCATCCCCAATGACCGTGGTAGTATAACTGCCAACAAATTCACGAATCAATCAGGGTGCCTTTCGAACACCCGTCGCCTGCCGCCATCCTCAACCACCTTTCGCCACCCCGTCATGACTGTCGACCTCAGGTGTGATGCGATGCTTAAACCACCGGATCCACCAGGGAGTGTCAATGGGGATTCAACGGCGACGAATCTTCGCCCGGAAATCAATCTGGCTGATGTTTGAAGCAGCGCAGACCATTAAAATGTTGGGTTTCTACCAGGACTTTGGGATCACGAGGACACCACCAGGAGTCATTGGGATGCAACGAACAAAAAATTTTTAACAGGTCACATCTGGGACCCGGCAGCCAACCACGATCATGCGTCTCCAGCCAGAGGAGAAGACAATGGCGACCCTGGAGAAAAGGAAAATCCATGGGAAACGATTGGAAAAACAGGAATCATATCATGAGATTTAATGGGATCTAATTGGATGCAATGGGATGTAATGGGATGTTATGGGATGTAATGAGACTAGAGTGAGGATAATCCACCAAGACTCATGGGATATTAGTGGATTTCTCTGAAGACATCTGGGAAAACACTGGAAACTAATGGAACAAACAGAAATATACATGGAGCACAATGGGAATATACTTGCAGGATGGGATTACAATTACAATGGATTATGGGAAATCCCTAAGGGGAAAAACATCAATAGGAAACTAATGGATAAACCGGGAATATAATTTGATATAAGAGGGGTCATAGTGAGGAGATAGGCAACTCGATATATTAATCATGGGATAAATGGTGATTTAACCGAATTTAACCAGCGAAATTATGGGAATTAATGGCAATCTCTAGAAAAAATAATTGCATGTAAAGGGAGTATAATGGGATATCATGGCATATAGTGGGACTATAATGGTGATAGAATGGGATATAGCCGGGTGTGTCTGAAAATTTGGTATACCCAAAAAATAACAATCTCATTGGGAAGCT
>Ga0126342_10007469_pt1 | contig 19518 bp, 20 predicted proteins | sample Cyp1metagenome_FD_92528 | JGI IMG/M metagenome (GOLD analysis project Ga0126342, IMG submission 92528) | Coral microbial communities from Lord Howe Island, Old Settlement Bay, Australia - Cyphastrea 1 metagenome | ecosystem: Host-associated > Invertebrates > Cnidaria > Coral ... | reverse complement strand
TCGCTCAGATGGCCGTACGCCCCCCCACGTTCAATACGTCTAAATAACTTCAAAAACAGGCCGCAGCGACCTTTTGGGTTTAGCTAATATATATATATGTATAAACATAAATATATATAATAAAAAAATAAAATAAACATGATGTCTAAATATGATCTATATATAAATATATAAAGAAAATCATATATGGCGAAACCATTATATATATCACATATATCAAATCTATCTACCTTTATATAAATATAAACTTCACATATATCAAAATAAATATACATATATATCATATATACATATATATGATATATAAACATGTGAGGCCCCCCCCACACGATATGGATTTAATGGATTTTAATGGAATAATTATGAAAATACTAAGATATGATGGGGAAAACAAGGGGTGGCAAATGTCCTGTTTTTTTCACAACTATTGGGGATAGCCCATCTCTAGCAGATACTTGAAAGTAATGTTCAAAATCCACACAACAGGACATTTACTACCAACCATTGTCATATACCATAATATCCCTGTAATTATGCGGACGTTGACCAAGTTTCTTGGCTACTTGGAGGGTCTGAATACCAAGTCAGTTTATGGAATATACTGAACAGTGGTACCACCTATCGTGGCGTTAGTTGGTTTATAAACCTTTCTTCTTATTGGCTATGGAGCAACTGAGCAAACTATGGGGCACCACCTGGGATAACTAGGTGGATGTCATGAACTAGTGCAAAGGACCCTACGAACGAATAAACAAACTGGGGAGCATCACTTTGCAAGGAGAAAGAACATACATTGTACATGTCCTTTGCTTACTGGTTGCTTGATCAATGTTGATGAAAAGATGATTTTTATTATCATTTATTATTGAAACCAACCAATAGGCGGTAAATGAAAATACATCATGTACCAAACGGGCCGTGATCTAAATCTTCCTAAAGGACAATTGTGGCATTGAACTGATTGAACCAACAATAGTGGAATATAATGAGCCAGATAGTGTTGGACATTTCATTCTCAAAACGTAGGGATTGCCCATGATTGCCTATTTCATGGCCAGTTGTCATAGAGACTTGGATGATTCACCAGTTGATTTTGGAGTATGCTATTTAGAAACCGTCCTTCGCAAGAGTTTGACCATCAATATACGGAATATAGACATGTTTCAAAGCTAAATACGTATGTTGTGACATCAGGTCAGCATATTTTCCTGGCCTACAAATTATGATTGCTTTGATCAGTGGCCACTTGTCGTTTAGCGTGTGCCTTCTGAACTGCATGTTGCTTGAGAAGCCATGTCTGAATCGCTAGAACTGCATTACTTCTTGCATTCATGCATTACTTGGATGTGCCGCGGAATTAGTTGATTGCTTAGTCTATATAGTTATACTCCAGAAATTAACATACACCCTGGCAGACAGGATGTTTCAGATGAGTTTCCACTCAAAATCGGTGATTTTCGGGTTGAGTGCCCACTTCTAATGTGACTACTAACCAGCCAGTTAACCCCATGGCCCATCCAAAGGGGTCGATTTTAGGATTGGTCGACTCCTCTGCTTAACAACAATCTCTCAATGCTTGTTGTTTAGGGGAAAATCAAAAGGAAATGGAAAGCACACATGGTGTACTGCAAAATGTTGTTTAAATGTGTTCCGCCCAACCCGGACGTTGCTCGACACTTGCAATCATCATCATCATAGATCATCATAGATCATCATATATCATCATATATCATCATATATCATCATATATCATCATATATCATCATCATCATGATCATGATCATGATCATGATCATGATCATGATTTCATCATCAGCATCTCATCATCATCATCATCATCATCATCGTCGTCGCCGTTGTCGTCGTTGTCATCGTCGACATCATCATCATCATCATCATCATCATCACCAGTGTCAGCTCATGTGGAATGGTGTAATATCATCAACTTATATGTCTTTTATTCGAAAGGGATCATAAATCCACCACCCCTCTTGCAAATATGTCAAACGGGGTACTCACATCAACTTATCTTCATAAGGGATCAACATATCCACCATCCCCTGTGACAAATATGTTGAATAAGGAATAATATCAACCCATCTTCATAAGGGATCAACAAGTCCTCCACCCCCCGTGGCAAATATACTGAATCTGATACCAGCATCAACTTATCTTCATAAGGGATGATGATGATGATGATGATGATGAGGAGGAGGAGGATGATGATGATGATGACGATGATCATTATGATCATGATGATCATGACAATCATGATGATGATGATGATGATGATGATGATGATGATAACAATGATGATGGTGATGATGATGATGATGATGATGGTGACGACGACGACGACGACGACGATGATGATGATGATGATGACGACGACGGTGACGATGACAATGATAGTGGTGATGATGATGATGATCATCATCATCTTCTTCTTCTTCATTATCATGGATCACATATACACCTACATACTGAAAGTCCACCGACATGGCATTTCAAAAATACGCAACCCTTCCGCAATTCCGGCGCGGAGCAACGTCAGGGTTTCTTTCCGAACATGTTTAAACTGGTTTTAGGAAACTTCCCACATTTGGTTCAGTCACTTCTAATTTGGTGCCATGGATTGCTCTGATTTAAAGGTTGAATTCTCTGGGTGAATGCGGTCACCCATCCGCCCATGAGGTTACCGTTGGCAAACCAGTGACACTCGGAGATTGAATCACTAGATTTGTCAGTAACACCCTGCACCTTGTTGTTCCGGTCGCAATTTTTCCTTAATTGGGGGTTCCCTATATAATAGGAGTACCCCCAGATCATCAGTGCCACATTTTGATGTTCATCGGATTTTCCATTGTAAACCATCCAGCTATTGGGGTGCCCCATGGTCAGGCGTCCTCTGGGGAACTCTTTCGAGAGTACGTTTGGTACGACGGCTCTTTCCAATCCAGGCTTGGGTCACACCTGTCCGGGCAGAACAAAACCTACCCTCTGGTAAACTTTCACATAACTGTGGAAAATCACAATTTTTCATGGGAAAATTCACTATAAATGGTGATTTTCCATAGTTATGTCAAATTACCGGAGGGTAACATGGGGGAAATGATGAAACAGGATGAAAAAGGATGCTTATCTGAGATGAACAATTTAGTGGATTCAATGGGATTCAAATTTGAGTGGGATTTAATGGAACTGAATGGTGACACAATTTTGATCAGAACATACTGGTTCTGCCTACATCCTTCAAGACTTCTATGGATTGTGCGTTGGCATCCGCGTTCAGCGACTCAAACATCTTGAAATGGATCACTCCTTTGTCTCCGCTGAAAAAAAAATCGCGGCTGACTGGGCTCACTTCGGGAAGACTTTTTTCGTGGCATGGGAACTCTGCCAATTTGAAGGGAAATCTCCCGGCGTGTGTCGAACCTGCCTTTGCACTTTGCTGTTGCCTTCTGCATGTTGTTCGTTTCCGATTTTCTTCACATCCTTTTCTGCTACTTGCCAATTGGTTTTACTTCAGGCACGGAGTTGTCTAAATAGACACACAGGCCGTCGCATGAATATCACGCTGAAGACCTAAAATCGAGGAATTGTATGGATTCATCCAAAGGCTCGGTACGGCTCGTCATAGACTGGCACTAGGAATGGCTGGAGTTAGCTCTTTTTCACCTCAAAAAAAAGTATGGGATCAGACCCCAGGTATACAAAGCAGTTTTCCCAAACCATGGTCCATCGTTAAGCAAGTCCTCCAATCTACTTCGGTAGCATGTCCCAAACCAGTGTTAAATATTCGACGGATGGGACTAATGCCATCTGATTCAACTAACCAAATCTAACGATTTGAGGCCCCCAAGATAGCTAAGTTGGTTTATAACTCCAATAACTATGGTTTATGGTATTTATAACTATATAGTTACTGGGGCTTAGAAACCAACTTATATCTTGGGATTGTAACGATTTGAAGAACATGATGCAACCAAAAAATGTGGATCCGACCAGCCAAACACATTAGTGAAGTTTTTTCACATCCCTCGCGTCTGCGCTCTATGGAAGAGTTGGTGGTTGAGGCACTCGTCCCACAATTATATAAAATTATGATATAGTCACCTCAACCAATTGGTATGGTTGAACAGTAACTGGTAGGTGGTTGAGCCTACCCCTCTGGAAAATATGAAAGTCAGTTGGGATTATGAAATTCCCAATATATGGGAAATAAAACATGTTCCAAACCACCAACCAGCAAAACATGTCCAGATGTGCGGTCACCCTGACTCTCACCACGGAGAATGCGCGTTATTTCTTCAATGATATGTGAGTCCCACCAAGACTTGGTCAACATTTGAGCGTGTCTGAAAATGGGCGATGTATACCGCCAAGCATGGGCAATTTCTGAAGCTGTGCTAGCTAAATCAATGGATTTGCAGGGGAAACCTATTCTCAAACAAACAATGAACCATGTGTAAACAAACCATGTGTAACCCAAGGAAAACCATGTGTAGACAAACAATGAACCATTGCTTCATGCTGTTAAATAAAGTCCGCTTCTTGCCAGCGAACCAACCACCTCAATGGTGACCATCTGATGTTGAATAAGCCCTTATTGGTGGGTGTTGCTGGGTAATTTTCACCTTCAACAGACATGATATCACCCTGAAAAATCCTTAAAAAATCCCTTTATATCCCTCATATGTATGTATATATATAAATATAATAATATATATATATTCTCATTCAAAGATGATGTTCCCATTGTTCTCCCACATTCCCGTTCCAAGGGGACCCTTGATGAACTACCTGGTGAACTTCCCATTGTTCATCCAGAGAAACCCGTTAGGAAAGAGATTCTCCAATGGTTTTCCAATGTTCCCTACAGTTAAGGCCATGGCTATTAGTTATAAATGGTGATTTCTATGGGATTATACATTCTATAAATGTGGCTTTGTTAGTACTTATAACTGGTATTTCGGGCCATAACTGTATGATTTTCCTAAGACTTTCCAATGATGCTCAATATGGTATGCCATGATATGCCAAACAAGTCAGGTATATCGCTATAGAAATCATATAAATCATATATTAAATATGAAATCATGTTAATAGGGCTTAAAAGGAATACCTGCAATGGGGATTTAGCAAAGAAATAAGGGTTACCCGTTGAAGCTAGATCGAAAATCAAAGTCATCTATTTGGATATCTTGTAAATCAACTATAGGTAGAACCCCATTGCCAACAAACAAATCCCATTCTTCAGTCAATTCTAGATTCCATGTCTTGTCGTTGTCAAACCATGCAAGTTGTGGTGTGTAACCTCCGAAACCCTCTGGTAATTTAACATAGCTGTTGAGCATATTGATCTCTAGTTGATTTACCATTAGAAATGGTGATGTTCCATAGCAAACTGTTAGTTTACCAAAGGGTAAGTGTTGTTATAAACCATACTTATCGTAGTTATAACATGTTAATTGAAAATCATACTTCCCAGTAAAACCATAAATCGTAGTTTATCATAGTTTTATCAAAGTATGGTTTTTAACAACAGCTACCCTCTGGTAAACTAACCGTTTGCTACGGAACATCACCATTTTTAATGGTACCCTCTGGTTATTTAACATAGCAAGCCATGGCCTATAGAAATAGATAGTTTACCTATTAAAAATGGCGATTTTTCCATGGCAAACTGTTAAGTAACCAGGTTGGGTATAGATTTTCCCATTACATTTCCATTATATCTCCCATTAGATATCCCAATAAATCCCAATAAACCACTATATTCCATAGCAAATTCTATCATAAACCACACTTATCATCACCATTTTCCTATGGTTTTCCTATGGTTTTCCTATGGTTTTCCTATGGTTTTCCTATGGTTATTGTTCACCAACAACACGCCTTGGAGCCGTGAGATCGGGGAGGGAGCTCCGGCGGTCCTTGGTGATGTCGTGGGATGATACATGCCCTAAAAAGTGGAGGTTTTAATGGGAATATATGGGACATATTTCTGGAAACTATTGGTGATTTACGGGAAAAAACTAAATATATATATATATGATGTATGAAAGATACCCTCTGGTAATTTAAGAGTTTGATATTGAACATGGCCCATAGAAATAGTTGTTTTACCTACTAAAAATGGTGATTTTCAATAGCTATGTTAGTTTACCAGAGGGTAATCATCCAATCACAAGCCGTTCCAGAGAACCCATCCATGTGGGGTCTCTCCATGATCCCAAATTTTTGGGTTAATGGGTGAAGAGCGGGAGAAGTGGTCGAAATGGTGATATAGTTAGATTCTAATGGGGTCATAGTCAGGATAATTGGGTTTATCACATAGTAAATGAGGCCCTAGACTATGCAAATAGATATATATATATAGATATAGGGGATATAGGGATATACTGGGGATTGTTCAATCGTGGAGTCCACAATCGAGTTGGCACACATTTGGTGAACATCACATCACTATAGGTGAATTCCATGGTTTAAGGTAGCTGAATCGAACTTGATTGGAACAAAACCTGTCAATAAGCATTGGATTCAGGTGAATTTACCTAGAACAATAATGATTTTATGGCGATAGTTCACAAACAAACAAGTTGTTCATTTCGCCGGCAAAAATCAGGATGGACCATGGGGTAACTATGCGACTTATATAATGAGGTTTCAATATCAGCAATAAAAGTCGTTCATTGCGAATTTGAAAACCAACCGTATAAATTGTTCTGGAGATTTAAACAAGAAGATCTGCCAGGTTCTTCAAAATGACCCCTTTGAGGTGGTGAAGTGGCCCTTTTTGTGTTTTTTTGTGACCTCGAATTGGTGGTTGAAAAGGCCACTTTGAAGAACCAGGTGGGGGGATTTTGTAGCTCAAGAATACTGGGGAACGCAAGACAACCGGTTTCAAAGATTTGGTTTCATCTCAGGTGGTCCCAAAATGAGAGAGGCAAATGGTAATATCGAAGGACATAAATTGTGAATTAGACAAGAACATTTGGATTCGTAATGAATGCATAATAATATAATAGCTAAGTTGGTTTTATAAGCAGATTAAGTGTTGGGTTTATGGCCTAGATATCCAAAAACAAAGTAGATGGATGAAACTAAGCCAGCTTATAGCTGGGGGACATCACCTTGTACATTGAATCAAGATGCCATTTCATCGCATTTGTTGAAATTAGGGAAATTGTTTCAGACATGATCATGATGACATGAGCAAAACAAAGGGTAGGAGACTCACTTAGACCCACCCGATTCGCATCACTTAGACCCACCGCATCACTTAGACCCAACACGCATCACTCAAACCCAACAAATTCGCATCACTGAACCCAATGATGATTATGATTCCATGACGCGGGTTTAAGCGATGCAAATCACGCGGGTTTAAGCGATGCAAATCTGGAGGGTTTAAGCGATACCGCAACCAAAACAAAGCTCTTAGATTTCACCGAGAAGCGCTTTCACATGATAGGTTTCCAATACATAGTGGTGCCCCATAGATGGCTAAGTTTAAGTTGGTAAACATAGCTACAATAAGTAGGACTTTTGGTAGATATATCGAACTAGTTGATGGGGGTTATAAACTAACAAACATCACTGGGGGGTACCACATTGTATGCATGTGCCTGTTTCTCTTCGGAAAATCATAAAGTTTCGAGCCCGTCAAGTTGGACTAGGTCCGTAGCTTAGGAAACAGCAGAACAATGCGCGCCATGACTGAAAACAACCAGGAAACATTGGTGCTAGAAGCAACAAACATTTTTGCTTCACTGCTATCCCAGAGTTTGGATAATTCATCCAAAAACCTGATTTGGGAGGCGAGGAACACCGACCACCGAAGGGTTTTATCGGCGTTTTTGTTCGGATCTTGGATTCAAATCACGTTTTTGCAGTTATAGCTATAGCATAGCTATACAATGCTCTATATACACATATATAGATATATATACATATACATATATATACACATACATAGCAGTTTGCAGCAAATTTCCAGTAAGTTAGTTATTGCAAAAACTTCTGGGGCCCAGCTCTCGTTCATCCTCTTGGCCTGAGGCCCTGGGACAATTCATTTCGTTCGCTGATTCTCCCATATCTCCTACAGAAAAAGCGGCCCCCAGTCGATAGCCCAAGTGGCAACTGATAAGTGGTAAACTAACAGTTTGCTATGGAAAGATCCACCATTTTTAATGGCAAAATCCACTATTTCTATGGCCATTTTCAATAGCTATGTTAAATTACCAGATTGAATTCTATGGTTTATGGTAGATATAACGAACTAGTCAGTGGTGGTCATAATGGTTTATAAACCAACTTATAATTGCGGGGGCCCCATCCTGCACATATCCCAATCATTTCCCTATCCATAGATGAGTTTCACTGATTCTCCCCCAGATTTCTCCGTTGAAATCGTTATCATCTTTGCCATCTTTGGTCGTTGGTAGGATATGTCCCCTTTCACTGTTATGGCCATGGATATTAGTTGTAGTTATAAAAGGCTATTTCTATGGGATTCTACATTCTATAAATTCGGGGTTTTCTTAGTATCTGGCTGGTGGTATACCTACCTCTATGAAAAATATGAGTTCGTCAGTTGGGATTATGAAATTCCAAACTGAATGGAAACAAATCATGTTCCAAAACCACCAACCAGGATTAATATAATATTCAATGATATTCCCATTGTATCCCTAATAATTTTAATATACCACCATTCTTGTCTCATAAAGGATATGAACCCCCTATATTTCACGGTAAAAAACCATGGTATAACTCGGGCCATGGCATATTTCACCCCCAGGACACCGAAAACGCCAAGAGTCGCTCAAACGTGATCGGCGCGATGCCATCCTGAGGGCCCGACTGAAAGGATCAGTGATAGCCCTGAAGATTTATATCTCGCCAAAACCAAAAAGTTCATTTAAGTGAGAGAGATATAGAGAAAGAGAGAGAGAGAAAGAACAAAAATAATATATATATATATATAAATCATATAACCTTAGTTACAGGAGTTCCCATCACTGGCTTATAGGGTCATAGTTGTACAAGGTAAGGCCAATAAAAAGACAATTGGTGACTTAACCAAGCCATACCAAAAAACATGTATGAAATTTGATGAAACACAATGGAAAAAATGTATGAAATTTGATGAAACGCATGGGGAAAAAATAAACGTTGGACAAAATTAGGAAAAACCTGCCTAGGATATCTAAAAATGATGAAACAAGTGGAAACGAACATTGGACAATAAACTCCTGCAAACATGTGTGCAAATAATGCAAACAAGGAAACATGTTGGGAAAAACAAGTCTTGGAGAGTGTATGAACACGTGCTTTGTGAGAGAAATGGAGCCATGAAAATTGAAAAGTCTTGCTCTGCATAGTTGGTTTTAATCTGGTTGGTGGTATACCTACCCCTCTGAAAAATATGAAAGTCCATGGGAATTATTATTCCCAATATATGGAAAAATAAAATTCATGTTCCAAACCACCAGCCAGTAATGTGTTTTGGAGCTGATTTATGATAACTAAGTTGACGCACATAACTTGGCGAACTATGGCAGCTAAGGATCGAACCTCTGAGGAATTCTCCTATTTTTCCTATTTCTCCTCTGCACACAATTCCATTGATATGGAACATTCACCATGAATATATCCTAGAAATTGTTTTAAAGGAAAACCAGAACCGGGAAACCCAATCAATTTGGGAGTTTTTTTTACCCTGGGGTGAAGGGCGTCTCCCAATTGCGTTGGTGTTTAAACCCCGTGGCTTGTTATATGATATTCCACATAAACCCAGACGTTGACCAAATTATGTTCCTCAATTCAGCTATTGTAGACAAGGGCCTCACCTTGCAACCAACAGAAACGGCAAGACAATGGAGATAGAATATCATGGGGATATTTTGGAATATGAATGACATACTGGGCACATATGGAAATGTATGTTTTACTCTTGGAAAAAACATGATGGACAACATGGAAAAAAAAACACATGTAACTGGGAAGTCCATGTGTTCTCCTGGGATATGTAGGATATAACTTACCAACAATCAAACCATGGGAAAAATCATCGGCCCAAATGGGGAAAAAAATCCTGCAAGCCCGGCAAGGTATCACCAAAGGATAATTATCAACAATGGGTTCAAAGTGGTGCCCACCAGTTATGTTTGTTGGTTTATAAACCATAGTAACTACCCTCTGGCAAACTAACATAGCTATTGAAAATTGCCATTTATAGTGAAAATTCCCTCGAAAATGGTGATTTTTCATAGTTACGTTAGTTTACCAGAGGGTAGTTGGATATATCTACCATAAACCCGAACGTGAAATTGGAGTTATAAACGCACCAACTTAGCGATTTTCATCGCTCACTGGGGCACCACCAACCAGGCCTGGGACTTTATGGGAATCGTGGAGATTAACCATCATAGTGATTGGTCATCGGATAGAATGGGGATATGATGTGATATTCAACCTAGTCACTTGTCTAATACAGTCTAACTAAGGTTGGTTGTTTATGTATTCAAATATTTATATGATCATGTGACTCACAACAAGCCAACTTATTGGGACTTACAGACCAACTTAAAACCGTTAACAGCCGTTTGCTTTCCCCAGATAGTGGACTTTTGTCTGGTATCAAAAAAAGGTGATTCTTGGTGGACTTAAAACATGATTATTGACCTAAACTGGCAAAACGATTCATTTCCATGTAAACTAACTTGTTGGCTGGTTAGTAGATCTTCCTATTGAAAGCAAAAGATGACAGGTGGTCCAACTACCCATGGTGAATCCCAGCCGCCCAACAAATCTGATTTTGAGCTGGTGAATCTACATGTTGCATCATTTTACCATTGAAATCGCAACAGATTGAGTTGTACTAGCTAGTATCCAATCACCAATCATCATTGCGCAACTATATCCACTCAATATCCCATGGGTATTTAAAAAAAAAAAGAAAAACGCTAACCTGAATCAGGGCCATTTGGGGATGATTTCCCTCAATCTAACCATGATTCCAGTGAGGGAGGACAGTGCGGTCGTTATAATTTACCCAGATATATGCTTGACACCAAAAGAGAGTATGTCAAAACAATCACAGGGAAAATTTCATGATACACCACTCTTGGAGTACCCAAGCGGTTAAGACCAAACCAAGTGGTTAACTGGTTGGTGGTATACCTACCCCTCTGAAAAAATATGAGTTCGTCAGTTGGGATGATGACATTCCCAATATATGGAAATTCATAATCCAGTCATGTTCCAAACCACCAACCAGATATTTTCATGTCGATTGGGATTGTCATCCCATTTCTAGGCTTGGACATCATCAAACGAACATGAAACCAACAACCAGATCATCGATATCATGTGTAAAAACCAACCACTCGGTTGACCCACCCGGGTCATGCTTCAGGTCGAGCAGCGGAACAAGTCCTGGGATGTCTTCTACCTGCCGTCCCCGTTGTTCCAAAAAGGTGACGGAATTTACCTGGTGATTTCATGATTTCATGGGATTTTCGCTGTGGATGATTTTGATGATAGCTAAGTTAGCGAATACAACTACAAAAACTATGGTTTATAATAGGTATAACATGTTATAACATGTTATAACTCTAGTTCATGGGGTTTACCAACAAACTTATGTATCACTGGGGGGGGCCACAATGAATAAATGCCTTAATTCGGGCCCTTGGGGCGGGATATTTCATGAGAAAATCATCTACAAATGGGATCTCTCATCAAATACAACTATTCAATTTGATACTGGTTGGTGATCTTAACCATCTTGAAAAATATGAAAGTCAATGGGAAGGATTATCCCATATATTATGGAAAATAAAAAGTGTTCCAAACCACCAACCAGTGATATTCTGGTAGGCAACTGAAAATGGGTAAACATCACCAGTTGTGGCCAAATTCAAGTTGGGAACATGATGATTGAGCAACTTTGGGGGTACGGAGGGTTCTTTCCTGTGGAATGAAGCAAGAAAAATAGGGACCTCACAGGAAACAACAAGGGTTTCCTGTAGCACCAACTGATTAAACTGGCAAATAGTTGGATGGGTGGAATGAAGCCAACTTACAGCTTAGGGACCCACATTTGCCAGGTATCAGAGGCAAGGTTGGTCATGATTTTTATATATGGTGTCTTGGGTTGGGCGCATGACACGTTTTGATCCACCAAGCATATTTTTTTCTATGCAGGGGTTCACTTTGCAGTAACCATCCTGATTTTGATCATCACTACATCATATGGACTTTAAAAATTACTTGAGCTTAAAGTTTCAATATTGATTCATTGTTAATATATACCCAAACCCAAATAACCTGAATTAAAATTTAAACCCCAGTAGATTGAAATATCCACAATCTCTCTTAACTGCAGAAAAAACTGGAGTTTGTCTGAAATGGGCACCCCAAACCCCAATGGTTTGGGTCCTGATTTTCCCTATGCAAATGGTCATATGTCGAAGTAAGTCCCTCATTTTCAAACACACCAAAAATATGAAAAAAAACATATGGTTGTTTAATTGCATCTTATAAAAAACAAGAACAAACAAACGTATTTATGTGTGTTTATAGATGGGTTTTCCATGAAATATCCGCTGATAAAACCTATTTCAGACGCACCCACAATCTCCCATGGTTCAATTTCATTGCCGATTTTTGATCTCCATTGTCCCCACCAACAAATTCCACTATAGTTGATGGTTCAAAACATCAAACAAAACATTACAAAAAAAAAACATCGAAAATTGAACAGTCAAGTTGCTTGATGTAGTTTTATCATGTTTTATCATGTTTCACCATGCAGACATACCCAGACAATCAAGTGGTGATGTTTCAAAAAAAACACAGCTGGGTTCCCGGGTCCCAGACCTCCAGGTCGGATTCTCTCGGCGAATTTCCAAAGCGTTCCTTTGGGACACCTCGGGTGTGGAGCTGGGGGCCCCCGGGGGAACGTGGGCCCCCGGGGGAACGTTCCGGTGCGTCGAAATGGTGTATTTTTAAAACTATTGTTGTTTATGTGTTTTAGGATCAATGTGAATGTATTATATATATATATATATATATATTCTAAATGATTCTTATATATTCATATTGGTGCGTGATGTTGCTTGGGATACTGGAAGGTGTTCCTGGGAGTTCGCTGACGTATGGCGTGGCTATGCATACCGCTTGTCCTGCTGGCCTTTTCACTAACCAACCTAGATATAGGGCGTTCCTCTGCATCACCCACAAAAAACCAGGTAGAGAAGTTGTTTGAGTAGTTAAGAGATAGCATGAAAAACATTTTAGAAGTGTTTTGCAAAAAGTTAAGTGCGTGGCATCAAGTGTGTGCTAGAAATTACTTGAAAATCAAGAGCATAGATTGAAGAACATTGTAGAAATTATTTGAACAAGTTCAGATCGTAGCATCAGGAGCGTGTTGGAAACTACTTGCAAAAGTTCAGAGCATAGCATCTAGAGTTTGCAAAAGTTCAGAGCATAGCATCTAGAGCGGGTTGCAAATTACTTGAATTAAGTACAGTTAAAATATCGGTCTACCATCGGGGCAGTAACAGTGACCACAAGCCAGGGGCACAAAATGAGCACCAGCCAAATGCAGAATATAAGGGTCTAATCTGGCGATATCATATGGATAGATCTTTATACCAAATCGAAAAATGGACCAAGTAGACACCATGGCATGTCGAAATTATCAAATGGTTGAAAACATGTTTCTTGTCAATCGGAAGGCATCAAGTTACAAAGGTTTCTTATTCTCTCTTCTCGGCCCTGGCTGCGAAAGGAACTGGCCAACTTGTGACCAACATTCCATTGGAAACCTTAGCAACAAGGACTTCCTTAGCAATGGCAGCCAGCAGCAACAACAACAACAACCACCACCACAACAACCACCACCCACCACCACCACCACTACCCACCAGCACCACCACCCACCAGCACCACCGCCAGCAGCACCACCACCACCAGCGGCCAGCTCGGCTGGTGCTCAAATTGTGCTCGGCTGGTGCTCATTTTTTTTTTTTTTGTGGTCCCTCTGGTGCTCGTTTTGTGTTTTTTGGCACCTTTCCTTTCCATCTTTCCTAGGCTGATTATTCCTTTTGCAGTTATTTTTGCGGTCTCCTTGTGTTTTTTGTGTTTGTTTTTCTCGTTTTTTTGCGCTCTTTTGTGTCTGCTTGTGCTGGTTTTTGGCGGTTGTACCTAAGCGTCAATGAAGTTTTTTGATTTAGGGTTCAGATGGGCTCAGGATTTAGGATTTAGGGCTTAGGATGGTTGCCAAGTTGCAAGTGCTACAGCACATTGCGGTACATTGTGCCAGTTGTATCAAGCGGCCGGATTCTTTCACAAAATGTTGTTTTTTTCCCTTTACCAATCCATCCTGCCCTTGCGAGGGCGGGCGCGAGTGAGACTGAGGGTTATTCTTTGCTCCGATGCAGACGCTGGCTCTCACAACCTCTTGCTCACACCTTCTCAGGGTAACACGTGAATGAATTGTCTATAGTCTGCACTCTTCTTTTCTCAATTTTCAACAATCACTTCGCCATGGAATGCAACTGATATGCTTGAAAGTGAAGCCCCTGTCTTGAATTCAGAAACCTGCATCAGGGGGTTGGAGGGCAGGTTTGTATTTTTTTTGGCACCTCTAGCCGAGATATTTGAAGCAATTTCCTTTTGCTCGTTTTGAATGTAGGCTAAGGGATATCATTTATCTACTGTTACTGTGCGCGGGTCAGATCGAAGTTATAACTGGTTATTTCTATGGGATTATACATTTTCTAAATCAGGGTGACTTGTTAATACTTATAACTGGTATAACTCGGGCCATAACTGTAGATTAATGGAATTGTAATTCCATGATACTGGTTGGTTTGTAGGGATTCGCCTATTGGATTATTATAATCCCCAATATATTCGGTAGTGTAATCCCCTATAATCACCAACCAACAGGGTGGGGGACACTGCTCAGGTGATGTCAGCACCACACAGGGCACAAGAACGTAGCCCATATTTTGAACAATATATATATATATATATATGTGTGTATGTGTGTGCACATATTTGCGGGGTACAACTAACCAACAGTATGATATCGGGTGCGTCGGAAAATGAAGAGCTCACCTCCTAGTTATGGTCATTTGTAGACGAGAAAATGGGGTTCTAACCGTTCTAACCTATTGCGATTGTAATTGATGTTCGGGGTCCGGGGTAGACTATTTTCAGAGAAACTCAGATGGGCCATAAAGTTAGTTCACTGGTGTTTTTTGTGGTTGTTTATAAACAATGAAAAACATGGGTGCCGCATATCGCAAATTCTTCAAAATAATGTAAAATGGAACCTGCAACTTTGGCAACGGTGCCACTAGAAAATATTCCATTCCCAGGCAGCTTCAAGTCCTATTCGCATAAAAGACAGCCAAATGTAGTCCAAGTGTTCCTGGTTCATATCCCATACAGGCAGGAAATGTGGTCAGGCAAGGGGATGCACATATCACTTCCCATGCATTGTGGGGGATTGTAGGCCACAGTCACTTGCCATTGAAATCCAAACCGGTCTTCACAGAACTTGGAACCTAAACCCTATAAGAACTAGAAGTCGTACATTCATGTACATTCCACAATGTGGCCATCGCTTTAAGAACCCCATGAACTATAGTTATATTTTTCATAAACCATAGTTGGAGTTCTGAACTAACTTAGCTATCGTTTGGGATGACCCTTTGTGGGTATAAATCACACATAATTACAAACACATTTTCGGAGGCTTCCCTTCCCAGCATTTTTGATCCTGTTGCTCCGGAAAATGAATGGGTTCACTTTTTTTAATCAGGGGTTGATGGCAGACCCAGAAAAAAAACGTGCCCGGACATTTCCATGAACAAGTGTCCAAGATATTTTTGAATCACTTCTTCTTTGAACTTCTGCAACTCATTGGCTCCACAGTTGGCATATTTTCCTCGGCAGCGAACCATTTGATCCATTTCATTCTGAAATGTTGAAAGGGTCCTATCCAGAAAGGCGCTGTGTCGCATCAAAACCTCATGATGATTGGTTCAACCATGTTAAAGGGCATGGAAATGGAAAACCATTGACACTACTAGGAACCATTGACAATACTAGGAAAAATATATAGTAATAAAAGTGGGAGTAGTTGTTGTTGTGGTCGAAGAAGTGGTGGCTGTCGTGGTGGTGGTGGTGGTGGTGGTGGTCGTCGTCGTAGTAGTATAGTAGTCGCCGTCGTCCTCGTTGTCGTAAAATGAAGAAACAATCTAGTAGTCTGAGCATTTTTGCAGATTATGAAAAAATGCCAGGAAAAATGCTATTTGGTGTGATCCCAACCGTGGCAAAGAATTTGACGTATATGTTCTCTTACATTTTCAAATTGATGTGACTATGGGTCAAATTCGGGTACCGCTATGATGAGATTAAATATAAATTGTGAACATATACTAAAATCTGTGGTTCCTTCTGTTTTTTAATTGACCCACCCCCATGTGTTTCCACATGTTTTCCATAATTTTCACATTTTCCCCATCGATTTTCCCATGACTTCGCCGTTCCACATGCCGTTCAAAGTTTCCACCTTTCCTGTGGCCAAAGGAGAGCAGCGAGTCCTCAGGGAGAAAACCGTGGGATTTCATGAACACCCAGAAAATAGTTTGAGAAATTTATGTCGATTGTATGATGGCGTGAGCTAGTTTTTTCCAGGAGAACTGCCAGGTACCTTTCTAATTTTCTGAAATCGGGCGCTAGTGCTCGTCTGGCTAGACCTTCAAGTACAAATAGAACTAAAAAGTCAGCAAACGTGATGACAACTGGGCATCAATAAACTCCAGTGTTGTTGAGACTTGCAGGTATTCACCATTTGAAATGTAAACTATCCAAATCATTAATTGAGAGCCAATGATTTGACTCATTTGCAAAAGAACTCCCCCAAATATCGAGATCAACTTTGTTTTTCAATCTGACATCGAGATTCTCCACTTATTGTGTTCATCATCAGGGGGCATTGATCCACAATGACAAACCCCCTAACCGGTCATTTGAACCATTCCAGAGACTCTTACCCCGCATCGTCACCTAATTACCGTGCGTCATTGACTGAAATTGACCACGAAACTTGAACCGAAGAATGTGTGTGGTCAAAACCAAATCCGCCAAAAAAAATATATACAAATTCATTCAACCATGAACGCCTAAACTTGCACGGTCTAAAGCTGTAAATATCCAAGCGTGTGCATGTGTTTGCTCGTTTTTGCATGTCCCAGGGACAGGGCAGTGACAGGGTTCCGTAACCCTCCCACATACATTGCATCAATCACATCAGATGTGCCAGACGAGTTTCTGCAAAGTTGTCGAGGAGCGTCGACATGTGATCCAGCATTTGCATTTGCAAAGTGCATTCATCAAACCTGGGCTGCCAAACTGGGAACACCAGCCAGGCGCATGGGCAAATAGCATGCCACGCATCGTGCACCTGTACAATTGGTCTTCGGGCTGCAATGACATGCACATTCGGTTGCACATGGTCACATGGTTTTTGCTTGCCACACCATAGCCACACATAGTTCCAGATTGAGGAACAAAATCCAAGGTCCCCAAGCCCCTCAAGTTTTCTCACGCGTTGCAATTGTTTTTTCGCGAAGATTGTTCATTCATGCAAAGGTGTTCAGGGATATCTTTGGCCCTCGGATACAAGGAATGGAATACCGGGCTGGCTCGCATATCTTCGGTTACCCCGAACATGGCAGCACTAAGACCTTCCAAGTATATACTGAGGAAAGTGACTCTTTAGCCCACCTTAGCAAGTACATTGCCACAATTTGCTATAGGTTTTTCGAGGTTGCAGGTCGATATTGTGATTGGGTCAAATGTTTTTTTTGTGCTACAAGTGTGTTGTGATCGCCATAGAAGATTCTTTTTTCATACCCGGGTCTTGCACAGCTTGGCTTGAACACGCACGCCTCATAACCAATAACCCTACCGTCCCGATTTCGACTCACAGACACAACGCGCCCGATCTGTGTTGGCGACCTTGCACCTGGCACTTCTGTTTACTACTGCGCCGCTTTGTCGTAAAGTTCTGAAGCAAGGCCACGGGCATCTTGCACGGGTAAGATCACAAGATAACCTGCGCCAGCACCTTGGGTTTTCAACTTTGGCCATGTGGCCATGTGCGCCTGGGGGGACCGAACCAAAGCTCCAAGAGATGCAGCTCAGGTATGTAAGCGCCTACTGTAATTTTCAAATCTTGGACATGTCATCATGAGCATGGGTTCACAGCGTTAAGCAAGCTGCTGATTCCATCCAGGGCCTGCAGAACCTGTGCACCGATAGCTTGCTCTTTTGTCACTATGTGTATTTTACTTGTGTCAGTCATGGACTGCGAAACATGGAACCCTTAGTCAATCCAATACTGTGCACATCCGATAAGCACAATATTTCAAGAATTGAATTAATAACATTAATATACATTAATAACCTTCCCGAAATAAAGCATGCTAACATTTCTTTGACGGGCCATCAAATGTCGTTCATTTTCAAAATCAGTGTGCAAGTTCAAATTCCGATTAGTCAACTCAGACAACTCAAAGTCAATTGATGTTCTGTTCTCACCTCGAGTCTCAATTCAATTCTGTTTTCACGAAGACTCGTTTTCTCCACCCATGAAAACAATTGAAAACAGTCCAGGCGAGTCTCAGGAGTGCAAACACAACGGCTAGCTTAAAAAGGGGTCTGACATGGTCGAGCACCGATTTCTGCAGTTATGGCCATTTATTAGTTGTAACTGGCTATTTCTATGGGAGTTTACATTCTATAAATGGGGTTTGATTATATAGTACTTATAACTCGTAAAGGGTTGGCTTTCTGTATGTTTACGAGTAGGGCGACTAAACCATAGGAAAACCCCTTCAAAGCATGGAAAATATGGTGATTTATGAGAAAAAATGTGAAAAAATGTGATTTATGGGAGGTACCCTCTGGTAATTTAACAGTTTGCTATTGAAAATTGCCATTTATTATCTGAAAGCAGCGTTGTGAGCGCCCACGTTTTGGGCAGTCTCCTTTTGCCACTTTTCTCCATCCAGAAAAAAATATGGCTGCACTTGTCACTTCAACATTGCATCTCCCACAGGCAAACCCCAAGAACAAAATTCCCTACACAAAATTAAGCTCCATAACTGAAAACCGAAAAAGCCAAAAAAAAAAAACAAAGATTCCAGAGAAAGGTTTGGGGGGCTCATAGTTGCTGGATTTTTTTTTTTGTTTTTTTTTCGGTTTTTGTGTTGTTTTGGTGGTTTTGCTTATTGTACCGCCTGTCTATAGGGGTGGTTTTACCTTGAAAATGTTTTCTCCATTGCTGCCGGTCTCTCCTGTCCACTGCCGTGGCATGAAGCCAGCGTTGTTGCTAGCTACCTTTACATTGTCATGGCACTACGGTGGCTCACTTCATAGCTTTACGCTTACGGGTGGTAGCAGTGGACCTTCGGGTGATGTACT
>Ga0126342_10007468_pt1 | contig 19521 bp, 15 predicted proteins | sample Cyp1metagenome_FD_92528 | JGI IMG/M metagenome (GOLD analysis project Ga0126342, IMG submission 92528) | Coral microbial communities from Lord Howe Island, Old Settlement Bay, Australia - Cyphastrea 1 metagenome | ecosystem: Host-associated > Invertebrates > Cnidaria > Coral ... | reverse complement strand
GCCAGATAGAATGCCAGATCGAATGCCAGAAAATATGTCAGATAGAATGCCAGAAGATTTGCCAGTAACAAAATGTATAAATGTCATGGTGGGGATCACACGAAGTAAAGTAATTGATGTTTTAGGGGTAGCAAGGACATGAACGATGATCCGAATTTACCCAGCAGGAAATTTGGATACACCATGACATGTCTAGATATTTGACGGGTTGCTGGTTTGAATCACTTCTGATCTTCAACAACCCCTAACAGGAAGTATTATCCCAATCGACTGGCATGTCTAGGGTTGAAGCTGCTCCAAAAAAAACACAGAGGATGTGGTCGTGAGGGTTGACAGGTGGGACAATAACAACATGGGCGAAGATTTTGAGCCGGAATTTTGTGTTGCAGATGACGTTTGTGTTGGAGATGGCCGGGTGATGGTTTCAAAATGTTTCAAATATGCTACATGTATTGAATATTCACCAACATTTAACCCCAAAAATGACGAGTCACATGTTGGTGTGCATATTCCAGCACCATGGAGCATTTCGGTTTTGATCCCCACGAGCATCTTTGGGACCTGCAAATGGCTGATGTTGTGAAACCTGGCCACAAGGCTTTGATGGAGTTCTACGAGGTGAAAAATATGGAGGAAGTGCCCCTCGCCGCTGAATTTCAGTACAGTAATAAGTTTGAGGTATGATCTGGCATGGCCAACTGGTGCGAAGTACCACTTGTGCTAAACTTCCAAAGCCTTTTTCAATGTGGATTTGATAAGAATGGAGCTGTATTTCTGGAAAACCACCAAGGATGCGAAGATAGAAATCCTTCGGCCATGGCCATGGTGGCCTGCTCGGAAAACAACAGAAATGGAGGTTTTCATAGGAAATTTCCCTCGCCATGGAGATCAACCCTCATCCTCTCCTCCTCTTGCGGTCAATCCCATCACTATCATTAGCATCACTTACAGGTCAGAAAATCGAGATGGGTCGGGTCAAAAGTACAAGCCCATCAAAATTGATGATTTAAGATTTGGGGGTTTCTTAAAATGGGGGATCCCCACACGTGACCATAGCTTTCGAAGCTAAGTCCTGGTCTAATGACCTGGATGGTGAGTAGGGATACCTCCAGTTTAAGAAACCCCTATTTGGTTTACTACCAAACAAAACAGTATCTGATTTCTGGCTTGGAACATTTGTTATTTTTCCATATATTGGGAATAATGATCCCAACTGACTTTCATATTTTTCAGAGGGGTAGGTATACCACCAACCAGATATGGTTTTGAATCTACACGACAGTGACCACCACAGGGTCCTTTGGGTAAACTGGTCTTGGGTGAGAACCCAGTGTGGGTTTGTTTGAAAATAGCCCCCGGTTTCAAACCTCATTTTACCATATGGGTCTGTCTGACAACGGGTGTAGACCGTATGAAATATGGCCATACAAAAAAGGGACATGATTGACATGATACGCAATAATCATCATATCCGCTAAATTTTGGGGTAGCCTATTTTCAGACAAATCCATATGTTATAATTATGTTAACCATTATTGTATAACCATGATTAGCCACTATCAACCACTAGCAAAACTATTATTTTCACCATCCTTGACCATTGTGAACCATGAATCATGGTAAATAACCATCATAAACTATCATTAACTAATCAAAAAATAGCAAATAACCAACACTATAATCATTAACTATCATGAAAAATAACCATTAATAATAGCAATGATGGTCAACTATCATTAACTATTATAATAGTGTGAACCATCATCAACCATCATTAACCATTATTAACCATCATTGATTTTCATTAACTAATCACTATAGTAAATATCAACTATGATGATTATAATATATTGTTATTTAATGATGGTTAACCAATGATGGTCAAACATATTAACTATAACTATTATTCACTATCATGAACACTATTATTAACCATCGGTCAAAAATTGGGTTAACCTATGTCACTATAATCATGCTAACCAAATAAGAACGATGGTTAATAATAGTTTTTATGATAGTTAATAATAGTTAATAATAGTTAAACCAATGGTTCTTCTTATTATTAAACCTTTGGCTGACCAAATCGGAACTCCGAGAGAAGCGCCGAACTGCTCAGGTCCACCTTGCCCCTTTCGAAATGGAAAATCCCGGAGCCCCCAGTGACTCGGCGTGTCGATTCGCCACAACTCGGTGTGTCGGCTGATTTTTTCAGAGTGATTTTAAATAGTTGATAGTTAATGGTTTAACCATAGTTGATATAGTTAATTTCGTGATTTTAATAGTGATGTTAACTATTAAACATAGTTAATTACACTATTATTCACTATAGTTGATATATTAATACTATGGTTGATAGTTAATTTTAACTTAATGGTTAATAATAGTTTTTGGTTTAATGATTCACTACTATGACAATCATTGTTAATTAACTAATGGTTAATTTAACCATATTTTAATGAGTAGTCAAATTAATGGTCAATCATGGTTAATCTATAGCATTCAATAGTGACAGATCGCTATATTTGGATGAACTGTAAACGACCTCACTCTGACGCAACTGGAATGATGGTTTAGAAATATGGGTAACTATCCTAAAATAGCCGAACTTTTCAGGCAGTGAATTCTTATAATTTCCCCAGATAAATGAGCTGGTTGGCGCCCTCAAGCAGGAACAGTCGGGTTTTCAGCTGGGATCGGTTTTTAGAACCAACGAAGTAAAACTTCACCCACTCAGTATCAACAGCCAACAATCTGGATAATTTTTGGAAACCTCAGTTGTGAACAAAAAAACATGGTGAAAATAGGAGAATGATATCCACTTATTCTTGTTGACTGTCTAACTAGTTCGCATCCCAACTTTTGCTTGTTAATATCCTTCACCTGGACCTTGTTGCGAATTTAGGATTCACTTCCCTCTTGACGATGGGTTAGATGGTTAAACCATGTGAACCCCTTATTACTTGCAATGATTGTATCTAACTCGCATCATCAACACCCTTATCTTCACTAAATAGAAAGTAAGATGTTAGTTAAGCCACTACGCATGATTGTAATAATTATACACACACCCATGACTGATCATGACAGCATCCCCATGATCTTTTTGTTACAGGATGATTTTTCATTGTCGCTGGTGTAGATCCCTTTGTTCAATCATCCTTAAAAACTTAGAATGTGAGTCAACCCCACTTAACTTTACTGATCTTCACTGTTCGTTCAACTAATCTAACTGGCTTACATTCTGCATTGTATTACATAAATCCCAACCACCCAAAATTCCTGAAATATTAGTTCAACTATCCCTTGTTGAATTATATTGGAATATTCTTCAGAATTGAAGGGAACTGGATGAATAGAATAAAACCTCCCATGGCTTCAACCCATCCCATTTTCCGGGGGGTGATTCCCAAGTATCATCTATCGCATCATCTATCGCAGAGACATATTTTAGACATTTAAACGATGTTAAAACATGTTAAAACCACTTTTTCAACATCCTAAATCATGATAAGATCTCATTAAATTAATCATGAATCATGTTTTGTAATGGTGTTTTACCCCATGGGACAACTCAGATTTTTTTTTTTAAACCCATTATTTTCACCATGAAACATGATCTCCCATGATAATACAGTAAAATCCCGTTAAAATCCAACAAAATGGTTAAAATTAAAATCACATGACAAAGTCCAAAAAACATCCATGAACTTCCCATTAAAACCACATTAAAAATCCCATATATATCCCGTATATATCCCGTTAAATCCCCATATTCCCACTTAAAAATGACCATCAAAATCCCATCAACATCCAATCAATCTTCCATTAAACCACAAAAAAAACACATCAATTATCCCATGAATATCCCATGAAATCCCATTAAACCACTGCAAATTTCAATGAATATCCCATTTCAATCCCATTAAACCACTATAAATCCCATGAAACCACTATGAATTCCATGAAAACAACTGTAAATAAATCCAATTAAAACCACTATAAATCCCATTGAAACCACTATAAATCACATTAAAACCACTATAAATCCCATTAAAACCACTATAAATACTATAAATCCCATTAAAATCGATACAAATCCCCTTAAAACCACTATAAATCCCATGCAAACACTATAAATCCCATTTAAACCACTATAAATCCCATTGAAACCACTAAAAATCAAATTAAAACCACTATAAATCCCATTGAAACCATTATAAATCCCATTAAAACCACTATAAATCCCATTAAAACCATAATAAATCCCATGAACCCAGTATAAATCCAATTGAAACCATCATAAATCCCATGAACCACTATAAATCCCATTAAAACCACTATAAATCCCATTGAAACCATCATAAGTCCCATGAAACCACTATAAATCCCATTATAACAACTATAAATCCCAACTATAAATCCCATTAAAACAACTATAAATCACATTAAAACCACTATAAATCCCATTAAAGCCACAATAAATACTATAAATCCCATTAAAATCGATATAAATCCCATTAAAACAATTATAAATCCCATTAAAACCATTATAAATCCCATTAAAACCACTATAAATCCCATTGAAACCACTATAAATCCCATTGACACCATTATAAATCCCATTAAAACCACTATAAATCCAATTGAAACCATCATAAATCCCATGAACCACTATAAATCCCATTAAAACCACTATAAATCCCATTAAAACCACTATAAATCCCATTAAAACCACTATAAATCCCATTAAGACCACTGTAAATCCCATTAAAACCACTATAAATCCCATTGACACCATCATAAATTCCATGACACCACTATAAAACATCCATTTTTTTTCCATTTTTCAAAGGAGAGCTTCCCCCGTATTGAGCCCTGGGACTTGGATCTGCTGCTGGTCCCCGCTGTGGCGCTGGATCTGGCCAGGCGCAATGTGGGTCGATGGTTTCTGCCATTTTTTGGTCGGAAAAACATATATCTATTTTTTTTTTTGATTAATTATATATATATATATATATTATATATATATTATGTATATACGTATTTCCTCTTTTTTTGATCTATGGGACGACAACTTAAATGGCTTTTCGTTTTTTTTGGCAGGACATCTATGTCGGTACCCCAAAATCTTCCAAGAGGTTCGGGGGATCACAGATCAGTTGCGATTCTTACCATCGAATTATTGGGGTATGATCTACAAATGGTTGGTTTTCTACACACTCTGGAAATATCGGACATCTCATCTACTGAAATGGTTGGTTTTCTTTTTGTTGATGTGAAGAAACACGGAGTCGAAAGCAGAGATTCTTCGGAATTTGATCTGGAATGATGATCAAACCAGGTAAGGATGTAGGCAAGTGAGATTGTGAATTTTGCCAGAAAAGAAACCATGAACATGGCAATTTAACCTTACTGGTGCTAAACGCAGGGAATGGATGGGAATGGGGGGTGCTGGGATTATTATTGATAGTTATTGTGGATCATTCCCGAAAATTCCCTCATTCCCTACTAAGCCCAAGTAAGACAAACATGAATGTCTTTTGATCCCACAGTGTGGGACTATCATGCCTAGCTTCGGATCACGTAGTGGTAAACTATGACTGTCCAGGTGACGGGTGACAAGTGATGAGCAACGAAATGACATCCCCAGCATTCTCAAACCACAGGCCTATATTGCCTATACATTCAAAATAGCTCAACGATGCAGGACCAACTGAGCATGGTAGACTGGACATGGCGGACATGGCGCCTTCATTTTAGTCGGCAAAGTATGTGCGTTTCAGATGATAGACATGGGATGAAGATGGATGAAACATGTGAAAAATCGAAGGTGCTTGCACTCCCAGCTGAAATCTCATTGGGATTTTCACATATTTTTTTGGGGATGGGTCAACACCACCAACCGGGTACATGTTGAACATATTATGTGGAACAATATGCTGGAAATCTCTTGAATCATGCTGGACATTATCTACAACTAGTATTTTCAATGGCAAAAAATGAGGTTCCGATTTATTGGAGGTACCTACTATATATACGGTCTATGTTTCAGGCCTATTTTTCAGGGAATATCCCCACCATTCATATGGCCTGAAAAATGCTACGTAAACACGTACCTCAATTTTAAGTACCTGAATGGGCCATTGATATTTGCATATATATATATATCCATTATACCATATATTTATAGATCCATTAATGGGCCATATATATATATATATCCATGATATACCGTTGTTTCTGGATGATGTATCCATTAATATTGACATTTCCTTAACTTGACCGAGATTTCTGGAGGCGACGCTGCGGACAAGGGATGGGCTTCTATGATCGCGTCCTGGTGGACAAAAAAAGGGGCCGTAAACGGACGGAAAATGGCCGGGGCGACTGGAACTTTGACTGGAAAATGGATGAGAAAATGGATGGATTGGAAGAATTTTGATGAATCTTGATGATTTTTTGCCTGATTTTTTGCTGTGAACGCTGATCGATATTTCAATTTACCCTTGGCCCAAATTTGGTCTTTTCAGTCCCATCCCAAAGAACCGGTGGCTTCTGGTGTCTGAAACACGTCGCCCAAGGTGTCAAGTCATTCAGCGGTGCTCATTTCCATATGTGTATCTTTTGATTCCGATCTATTCCGATCTATTCCGATGATTTTCGTCGGAATTTTTGTACTATCAGACTACACCGACTTTTTCACAGGGGTGTTTCATTTTAACTGGATATAGAGGAAGACATGGTTCACCAATGCCCAGAATCCCAACCCCCCAAGGTTACATCCAACGAGCACGTCAGGGCGCGGAAAGAGGCCGCTTGCGGACGCCGCTGGGTTTGATTGCGACGTCGCATCAGATGACTTCGTTGTGTCATCTGTTTTGGGGTCATTTTTATGATGATGGTGGTGATGATGATTGATGATAACTGATGATGGGAATATTTTCGAACATCTCCATATATATATATATATATTGGATTTTGCAAGATATGCCGTATATATCCAAGCATGTCAATCATAAGATATGTATATAGAATCGACTACACCTTATAACATGACAATAACATTCAATAATGACAATAATTAACAACAAAATTCACAAGACAAAACAAAAAACATTCAATTAAACCATATAATCATAAATATACTGATGTGTATAGGTAAGAAAATGTCTACAGCAATCATTCCCAACAAATCATTCTTCCTGTATGACAATTTTCAACAATAATCATTATGACACTCATCAAATTAAATCCATATTACGAAAATCCATGTTATACACATGTTATTCAAAAACTATAATCTATACACAAATAAAGATCATGATGTATAGATATCATGATATAGATAATAATCTATCTCTATATCTATATCTATATCTAGCTATCTCTATCTATCTGTCTCTATCTCTATCTATCTCTATCTCTTCTCTATCTCCATATCTATATCTCTATCCATATCTCTATCTATATCTCTATCTATATCTATTTCTCTATCGATCTATCTGTCTATCTGTCTATCTGTCTGTCTACCTATCTATACACATCATATAGAGACACAATGATCCCATCACCAAATGTCTACCTGGTCCCAGGATCGGCGTCGCTTTGACCGAGCAGCTCTGCGAGGAGGTGCCTTCCGAAGCACACGACGAGCTTCTGGACGCGGTGACGCGGTGAGGATGTTGAGATTTTCAGGAGGTTGATTGGGATTATTGTGGTTTTAATGGGAATTATAGTGGTTTTACTGGGATTTAGTGAGATTTTTTGGGGGATTTAGTGGAATTTTGAGTTACAACAGCAATAAAAACCAATTAAAATTCGGTGATACCATGGTGATGTAATCACTAAGAATTGGGATTTGTTACATGGCGTGTGTATGAAAATGGGGTATACCTTCGAAGTGACCATTTAACAGGGAAACTGATGCCCCCCTTTGGACATGATTCACATCTTTGGGACCGAATGGGGATGGGATAAGCCCATAACCCATGGAATCCCCATAATTCACTGGACCCGCGTGTGTGCAACATTTTCATTGTCTAGAATTTTGATTATTGGTGAATTGGCTAAATTGGAAGATGTGAATTCCAAACGATTTAACTGGACGTTTCAATTTGAGCAGGACTTTCAATTTTAATTGGAATTTTGACTTGAATCGGAGATTTCACTTGGGGCAATGGGTTACAACATGTTATATCACGTTACAACATGTTATAACACGTTACAACACGTTACAACATCTGGCAACTGACACAACTTACGACTTACGATTTGTTGGATAAATGTTTATTGTTGGTGGTAAATGGGTCATGTTTTTGTTGGATAAGCCGTAGATCTAAACTTATTATATTTAGCCATTGGTGACATTGTTTCAATGTTACAAACCATGTTCCGAAGATCAACTATGGTGACTTGTTGGGGATACCCCCAAAAATGTTTGCTATTGAAAATGGCCCATTTAGTTCGTTGATTTACCTATTAAAAAATGCTGATGTTCGTTATGTAAACGAGAGGGTAAATCACCATTAATTAACCACCGTTAAATCTCATGAATCACCATTAAATCACCATGGAAGGGTGCGTTGTTTTTTCCGCCACCTCAGGTGATCTTCCCCGACTGCGAGGCCGCTGATGAAGCAACGGAAGCAACGGACGCGCGGACCGGAGCGGGAGCTGCGCGTTCTCCGTAGGCGGAGAGTCACTGGGAGATCCCCAACTGGGTAGCGAAAAAGATGGAAAAATCACCAGAAGCAAAAGATATGATTTGTGTGTGGGCTACCAAAGATTTACCATGATTAATGGTTAACAATGGTTAATGATCGTTAAGAATGGTTTTTCTAGTGGTTGATTAGGGGGAATCATCCGCACATTAAATGGCCATATGATTTATATGATAACAACTATTTTCAGGTTGGTGAACTATTACCCTCCGGCAAATTAACATAGACCCTGAAAATCACCAATTTGTAGTGGAAACGAGTCTTCCAACCTACCTGGCAGGGTCTATGGCTAATTCACTGGAGAGATTACTTCAGCCAGAATAACAATGAATAACAAACCATAGTAAACCTACCATTTTGGGGGATGGGTTTTACTAACCATTGATGCTACTATTGGGGATAGTTTATATTTTTGTGTGTACAACATAAACAATATTTGAGCAGTGCAAAAAAAAAGACAATCGGTTTATTCACAATTGGGGTTCTACTAACATTGCAAAGGGATCATACTCCATTGTTGGAATAGCTATGAACAAACAAGTAGAACCAGTTCGCAAGCAGGTTTTTGATGCTGCTCTAATGCAGACAGGGATGCAGATAGGGATGCAGATAGGGATCTAACCTAACCACAACAACATCGTGCAACAGCATTTTTCAGTGACCAATCTATAGTGCAATATAACCATGATGTGTAATGTGACTTGATGGAATATAATGTGACTTGATGGAATATGGTGAGAATATTATAATACGGATAAGATAGGGATATCATTGCCATACTAGTAATTACAATTAACAATATGATATTGATTTGCTTGAACATTTTACTATGGGGGAAACCTTTAAATTTATTTTCCCCGTTGAAATAATTGGGATATCCACCAATTTTGCACCAAAACGTTGGGCATGGGTTGCAATCTTTGTTTCAGGCTCGTCATTTTCGTCAATTTGAGTATTCAGCTGCCCCATATTTGGGGTTTTGACCGATTCGATGTTGCGGAACACAAGGATCTTCTGGGTGTTGAAACTTGAAATTTGGAGGTTTGGAATGCTCCCCGTCATGAGCGAGACATTGTTAATCATTGGTACCTCAACCTAAAGTTGGGGTGTTGGCCATTGAGAATCTATATGTTTATGTCATCTAACATTGTAATACATGATATATATATATGTGTATATATATATATATATATATGTATATATATATGTATATATATATATTGTAATTATTTTGAACCCTAAAATTTCAAAAGTCACAATTTGATGACTCTTCCGTTGCGAGTCGCAAGCACGGAGATGGGGATTGAACTCACCAATGGGGATCAGAGGGGATTTTCCGATTTTCCCATCAGAAAAGCTGATGTTTTTAAAAGGGGAATCGGGGAATCCAAACAAAAACCTGATTTTCAGCTGCAGAATGGAATGGAATCCGTTTTTTCACATTTCCATTTATTCCGGATTAACATCAGAAATGGAATGGAATGGAATTTATTTCCATTTCTGATTTTTTCTTTTTGGTTTTCCCATCCGGTCCTCTGATTCCACGTTTGATGCTGCGGCCCGTCCAGGTCAACCACTGGCGTCACCGGCCCCGAAAAGATGGTGCTGGAGCAGCTACGGGTCATTTGCATCACCGGTCCCGAAAATTTTGTCCTGACCAGAAACTGGAAGAAGATATAGTCTGGTTGGTGGTTTGGAACATGAATTTTATTTTTCCATTCAGTTGGGAATGTCATCATCCCAACTGACTAATATTTTTCAGAGGGGTTCAAACCACCAACCAGTCACAAGTCTTGCCATTGTTCGTTCAATTAGTGGATACCCTCTGGTAAACTAAGAATTTGCTCTGGAACATCACCCTTTTGAAGAACCGTAAGTCAACGAACTAAATTGCCAGTTTCAATGGCTTTGTAACATATTACCAAAGGGTAAGTTGGTTGGCAACTGGTTACTGCAAAATTATATATGTATATACATAAACATATATATATATATAACTATGATTATATATATATATATATATAAATATTTATAGATGAGCAGATGAGCAGGGATCGCCACACCCCCCCTCCCCAGCCAAATGGTTCCCTCTCTGTGGCCGGGGTTTGAACAACAACAGTACATGGGCAGTGTTTGTGCAGTAGGTGGTTGATGTCCAGTTGAGTCGGGAGTCGGGAGTATACGGATCCAATGAGTCGTATACAGGCGCGCTATGAAACGTGTGTAGGTAGTATATGTAGGGTGTATGGAGTATACAGGTAGTGGACGACCAATGTATATACTACACTGCAGATAGGTACAATATAATACTAGTTGGGTATTATATCCAGGTAGCATATTAAAAAAATATATATATGTATGTATGTGTATGTGTATGTGTATGTGTATATGTATATGTACATGTATATGTATATATATATACACATACATATAGGTACATACTGCATTCAAGCATACAGTGTTTAGGATTATATAGATATGCAGGTATGCATAGGTACGCTTTGAGTATATAGTCTATATGTCGCAAATATGTAGCATGAAGGCATACAATGAGTGGTAAGCCATGTGTGAGGTACTCTATAGGTGGCGCACATACAGCTAGACAGGGTCCGGTGGCGAGGTTGTGGCTCTCGGATGCTGCACATAAAAGGGTTTGGGGCAGTGAAGTCGGGGGGATCATACCATTGGGGGGAGAGGGGGTGTGGCGATCCGGGGACCGGGCTCATACATACATTAGATACATATGGGGGCTTCTCAGGAAGATTGCCAGCTCAGATGTTGGGTCTGGGTTTTGCTTCAGGGTTTTTGTTAGTTGTAAGGGTTGCTTTAAACGGAAAACATCTCATATTTGGTTAGTGCCTGGTTTCGAATTGTCAGTAGTGGTTAATAACAAAAATGGGATATTTTATGTATGGGATATGAACTTTTTTTTTTTTTTAAAGGGTTTATGGTAAGAAACAATGGTTTCCTTTAAACATTCCTTACACAAAGGGATTCTAGCTGCAAACACGGGGATCAATGTGCCAGACATGATAGCTATGTGATGGTTATATATATATAATACCTAAATAACTCTGTATGTATATTTATATACAAATCATTTATATATCCAGAAATCCAACACAGAAACAGAGAAGCCGAGAACATCGGGCCAATCAAGGCATCAAGGTACCACAGAAAGGACGAAGTGACACAGTGGATAGGATGAAACCACCTGGTGACGTAAATCACTAAATCATGGACTAAGTGAAGTGCCTCAAGGACTAAGTAGTGGTAGAAATTGTGAATCAAGGACTAAGCCACTAAGCAGAAACAGTCGTGAAACCATGGTGAAAAAAACAATGAACAACCAATGAACGAATGACGTAAATCAACCATAGCATGGCCGGCGTCACAGCGATGCCCCAAGACTTCCAGCCCTTTTTTCCCGCAAGAGCTAGATAGATAGCTACATGGATAGACATATAGACATAGATTCAACGTTGATAAGCGGGTTAGCTTGGACAGGATTTTTGATTATACGACTTTTTAGCTGACTAGATTAGATTAGATTAGAGATTAGGTTAGTTTAGACAGCTGGGTAGATGGATAGATGGAGACTGTAGATAGATAGCTAGATAGACAATTAGATAGATACATCCTACCCATACGGTTCATCCTAGTCTTTATCGGGTTTTGATGGGGGATGCATTCTGCTTTGGAGATGGATTCCGGGTTCCCATCACCCAAATCCCTGAATCGATTCGCGTCTGCAGGGGCGGCATGGCATGGCACGCTGAGTGCTTCTCCGAGGTAATTTCAACATAGCAGCAGTGAATCATGATATGAGTCATGCCATAAGCGTCAGCTAAATTTTTAAATGGGGATGGGTTAAGTTACCTATTAACCGTGGAATAAACATCCAGCACCAGCTATTTTTTCGGGTACCAGAATCCGGGTGCCATGGGATTTCGGCCTCGAAACCTGAACAACATGTGCCGTGCAGAAAAAAGTTCATTGCCCGAATCGTTCGGCGACATCCCGTTGAAATTTGATCCACTCTGGAAATTTCACATTGCTATGGAAGCCATGGCCCATTGAACGAAGGTTTACCATGGTTTAGGCCTGGTACTGGTCAGGAAAACGGAGGACAATCATGGAGGGTTGAAACTTCAAACACAAAAAAGAATACACCAGTTGTATTGATTCCACCAGATATTTTCCCAGAGTTGATATTTTCCAGACATCATTTTGCCATCCAGCGGTTCCAGATTGGATCTTTCCCAAGGACGGTATTGATTCCACCAGCGCCACCAGCTGAGGTTCTGGCTTCCTTCTGAAGTGGAGGCACTCGCGCTGCGGCAAGTCAAGTCACACACTCCAATGCATTTTTCCGGGTGTGCATCCTAGTAGATATATGTAGATATGTTTATCTTGATTTAGATAGTGGAGGCTTTATTGGACTAAGAAAAATGATGAAAGGAGTGACGATAAGCATGAGATATCATGAGATACTCATCATATTCACGAGAGCCACACGAGTACCTCCAAGTGGCGTCGATTTTTTCAACACCCTGAAAGAATTTACCCTTTTGGAGGAAACAGGGAAACCCCAGATGCTTTTTTTGGGAAGCGCAAAATGCATCCGGACGTCAGGCAGAAATTCGCACGTTACCGGACGCTTTTTTCACAGAAAAGTAAATGCACCGAGGTATGAATAGGATAATCAAACCCAATGCGTTTCGAACTCGCGATTTACTAGCCCTTTAAGGTCTATTTTTTTTTTTCGGATCTAGTTAAATGCATTTAAATATATCACCTACCGTAGGTGTAGTAAGGTTGCCCCCAAGGGCGTGATACCAAACATCCATAATGACCTTCCCTAATATTATATATATACAATGTCTATATATATAATATACACAAACATACAGTATAGTATGATATGTGTATCTATCTACTTGTATATGTATATGTATGTAAATCTTTTGCGTCCCGTATTGCGGGCATCTAACATTAGGGGAATGGAATGAGAACATCATCGACAACTCGATAGTGGTGATGATGATGATGATGATGTTGTGGTTGTTGTCGTCGTGGTTGTCGTTGTCGTTGTCGTTGTCGTTGTCGTTGTCGTTGTGGTTGTGGTTGTGGTTGTGGTTGTGGTTGTGGTTGTTGTTGTTGTTGTTGTTGTTGTTGTTGTTGTTGTTGTTGTTTGTTGTTGTTGTTGTTGTTGTTGTTGATGGTGTTGTTGATGGTGTTGTTGTTGGTGTTGTTGATGATGATGTTGTTGATGATGATGTTGACCTGCCAAGCAGATTGTGGTTAGACTGTTAGTAACTGGTAATTTTTAATGACCAAAATTTGACCAATGACTGAAATTTACCAACCATTAAAGCACAATTTCATGGGGAGATAGCGTATTTCAATGCATAATTGCCATACTCATTTGGGCTTGTCTTAAATATAGGGGTACCCCAAAAATGGCAATCCTAATACGGAAAATGATGCTAAACAGTTTTAGTCTAGCGGGGGTTCCATATTCTGAGACCACGTTTTTTCAGAAGCTCCAGAGTGACCTGCACGCTGCAGGTGGTTAAGACTGCACAAGATGCCATCTTGGAGGCAGGCAACGATGAACTCGAACACCTGAAATGTGAGGGACATTTTTCATCTTAAAGCGGGTAAAACATGGTAAAACATCAACACAACAGGCAGTTTGGATGGCAAAATCCTTCTGCCGTTTTCGGCCAGTGGTTACTTCTGGCTGTCCCAGGTGGGTCCTTTTTGTTCTGCGTTTGGTGCTTCAAAAGCCTGGTTTTCCTGTCAAGTCACCAGGGATACCCTCTGGTTATGTCAAACATAGCTATTGAAAATGGCCCTTGGTAGTTGATTTACCCACTAAAAATGGCGATTTTCAACAGCTATGTTAGTTTACTGGAGGGTAAATCGTGGTTTATCCCTATGTTAGTTCCATGACATCACCCATTAAATCACCATGCAATGCAATGCCAATCTTTCCATCGAAAATCACCAGGTTCTCAATCGAAATTCTCAGCCAGGATGATAACCGCGAGCTTGGCATTTTGGTGTGGATCCCGGCCGTGTCTTGCTGCTGCTCTGGCATGGCTGTGTTCGTTGTTGACATCTGGTGGTTTTTGCTGTCCGTTGGATGAATTGGGGTACAAGGTGTTTCTTCAAATCTGCCCTGAAGCCCATCTTGGGTTGGGAAGGTCAGATGATTGGGTATACAAAAATCTGGTGCCGTCTACCATTTTTTTCCTGAAATTGTGCTGCTCAACACAAAAACCGACCATGTAACACATTCACTGGCATATACTACACATGTATTCCCCTCATGGCCCCAACTGTCCGTATTCCATGCCTAAGGGAGTCTTGGAACCGGGTTTCGCAAGATATTTCTTCGACATCACCTGAAATGGAAGATCCCATGATTCATTCGACCAGCATTTCAAGTGATGTTCAAAAAAGCCGAAAGAACGCCATTTCAATCCATTTCAAGTGATGTTTCCACCCCAAATGATCATAAAAATTCATCCAAATTCATTCCATTTAATCCTGGCAAAGTGGAAGTTTTTCATCCCATGGCTTCCCATCTGCCGATCCCAGGTCGTGGCGTCTGGAGAGGGAGACACGGGGAATTCGGTGCAGGTGGGGAACCGTTGATGGGCAGATCTCTGGGATGGTGGAATCCTGAGATTGATGGGATATGGAAAAATCGAAAAATCCCATGAATTTCTTGGGGTTTTTGTAAAAAAAAACATCCCTAAAAAAATTGGTGGTTTAGATTTCAAAAAACCATCGATAGCAAAAACCAGGATGTAAAACTTGATGAATTCCCGAGTCATGGTTTAATTTGATGTTATGGCTGGGGTTCTATTTTCAGACCTAAATCGGATTGGTGGGATTCATATTCTACTTCAATCTCTTGCTATTTACATGGGATATTTTGGTATGGGATATCCAATGGGATTTATATAAATTACTTTAGTCGTGTCCATGAATCATGGGAGATTTTGCTGAGATTTATGTCGGAGATTTGATGGGTATGTAATGTTATGTTCGATTATTTTTGTTAAAGTGGAAAAATTGTGATTGTTCAGACCCTCCAGTTTTATCAAATATGGCTAGCTGGGAAATCTCAAAGTAAATGAGGACCTTAAATATGGAAAACATTGAAACCATCGAACTAAATGAACTTTTTTTGTTGCCGTCTTTGATTGCCGAAGAATAAATTGGCATACATACTATTCCGGTTGGTGGTTTGGAACATTTTTTATTTTTCCCTATATTGGGAATAATCATCCCAACCGACTAATATTTTTCAGAGGGGTTGAAACCACCAACCAGTATTTGTAATATATATATAGAGTCTAAAGCTTCCATTCAGCGAGATAAAAACAACCCTCTTGAGGTGATATTGGGAATGTGCCATGGCTTCCATAGCTATGTTCAATTTGCCGCTCCGGAAAATTTGGATAATCTTCCCACTGAATTTCAGAGCTAACCTTCCATGAATACCCTCCTCTTCCATATATTCATATGTACCAATAATGTATTCCATATTCCATTGACAGTATAGACTAGTACATTGTTGCTACATATGCCATGTTGAATATTATATAGTTATTTCATATTACCCTCTGGTAAACTAACATAGCTATTGAAAATGGCCCAGTCGAAATAGTGGATTTTCCCATATAATTCATGGTGATTTTCCATAGTTCTGTGACAGTTTACCAGAGGGTAATCACATTAAATCCCATTGTAATCCCATAAAATCCCATTAGACTTCCATTACAGTCCCATTATAATCCCTTTATATTCCATGGATTGGATTGGTTCAATCATAGTCACCATCCCCAAAGTGACGACATTTTCGTGGTCCACATGACACCATCCCCACAAAAATGCTAGGTTTACAACCTGGGCTGCCCACATTTTTGTGGTTTTTATCCCAGAAAAATTATGGATTCCTAGTTGGTTATAGTTGGTTTTTATAGCACCTAATACCAACAATAGTTGGTTATATAGTTGCCCACATCATCTTGGATTCCTAGTTGCTTCATCTCCCATTGGCTCCCAGAAAATTTGGATTCCAGGAGTTGGATTGTTACGATGGAAAATCACCATGGTTTCGACTGGGAAAACATCACCAAAATTCGACTGGGCCATGGCTTCAATAGCGAACTGTAAACGTTTACCAGAGGGTATTCCATATACATTAATATACCCTCTGGTTATGTCAAAATAGCTATTGGCACATAGAAAGTTCGTTGATGAAACCCGAACTTAACGATGGTGATTTTCCAGTTCGCAAACTGTAAACGTTTACCAGAGGGTCAATCAAAACCCATTAATCACCATTAAATCTCATTAAAAGCCATTAAATCACCATTAAATCATCATGGTTGGAGATCTATTAAGACCATTCATCACCATTAAAAGCCATTAAATCACCATTAATCACCATTAAATCACATTAACCACCATTAAATCACCATAAAAATCACCATTCATTTAGTTCATCTCCCATCCCCATCTGAGAATCTGAGGTGAACGTGGAGCATTTCGCCGCGGTCTGCGTGCCATTGAACAGCTGCTGGTGGCCCGACGTCTCAATTGAGGCGGGGTGGCCCGTTGAGTGGGATATATAGATGTATGGATCAATACCTATTAATACCATTTTTAGTGGGTTATTCACATCCATCAATCCCAGCTATTTTTATAGATGTATGGTTTTATATATGATTTTATGTGGATTATATATATTTTTTGGATGTGATATAACATTTTTCATAGTGTTTTAATTGTTTTTTCATGGTCTTATTGTTTTATCAAGAGCTTTTTTAAACAATGATGTTGACCAAGAATATTGGCTGGTTCTACATTGGACGGAAGAACTTGGCGAGACTTACTCTAATCTCAGCATCCCACTTAGGTAGAAACATCCAAGCCATCAAATGCTTCCGTATCGCCTTTCTGAGGGTAAATTAAGATGCATCAAACCATCATATTCAGAGATTTTCAACATCCAAAAGTGATTAAAACTGACATGATTCATGACCATTTTCTCCCAAAAAAATGGTGGGTTGATGGTTGTTGGTGAAGTTCCTCATCCCATAGATTTTCCATGATCTTCCTGTGGAGGTTTCCCAAGTCATTGGGGTCAGTTCTATGGAGGTTTCCTAAAATGGGGGTACCCCCAAATCATCCAAGTCATGGATGACCATGTTAGTATTGAAACCTATGGTGACTTGGGGATGAAACCTCCATATATTTCGCAGTATCTAACCCATTCCCGTTCCAACCTCGGACCGCCAGGAGCCCTTCCCTGAGCCCTCTGGACGCTTGCCGTGGCGAGGGGCCCAGAGCTAGTAGTGATGAGTTTTTTTGGTTCAAAACATTTTCGCTAAGACTAGGATTATCACTTTTTAGTAGGATTGGTCAACTATTTCTAGTAGGACCATGTTCACTAAGTCACTAGGATTGTTACTTTTAGTAGGATTTGTGATTTGATCTTTAGTAGGTTCAGTTCCTAAATTGGTGAAAGATCTAGAATCTAGTATAGGGTTTACTAATTTTCATTTTTTCGATTACTATAATTTTAATGTTTTTCAATCTTATTTTTTTTGGATGCAGACATGTTTTGTTCATTGGTGGAGTAATGCTTGATATCCCCTTAGAGAGGCTGTGGACATTGCCCACACTGACTCAAAATCGGTCAAGCCGCAATGGCAGCGGTTTGAGGTGACACAAACAAATGAGGGTGAAACGCATCCAAGAATAATTATATTGGATCAACAATAAGAGGGAGATGCTTTTTATCTCAGTCACCGAAGGTGTTGTTTTCTATTTGGTGCGACATTAGTCAATGATAGTCAATGTACTGAATGCCCTAACTGAATACCCTTCTTGAGGCAAGGTTCTGGCAAATTCTTCCTGCACAAAAACGAAAGTGAAGCCAGCCATTCAATGAATACAACATGTAGCGAGCCTTTGCACAGAAACTTTGCTCTTTGACCTCCAAATTTGTATCTGAAAATAGGGCTCACCCTAAAATGCAATGGTTTAAGACCTCTTTTTCCCTGGTCAAATGGTACAAAATTAGGGGTATTTCTATACATATACATATATACATATCCCATTACATCCTAATTTAATTACATCCCATGATATCTCCATATGGCTATGGATTAATACTTATATAGATAATATTTTTAGGCAGATGACCATCCATAACTACCAGGTATTTTGATGTAAACTTTTGATATGAACAGAAGGGGCTGTAAGGGTCTTGATCATTTTGATCTCTCACCCCCTACACGCAGTTATTAATTGACAATCCGCAGTTATATGTGGCTTATAAACCAGTTGGTTGGTTATCAACCAGTTTTCATGGTAGTAAAGCCTTCTGACCAACTGGATCCAACTGGTATCGAAGCTGAGGCCTGAGCTACGTCTCCTGCCCGAAGCGGCGCCAAGTGGAGAGGCCGCTAAGCGCTAAGAACTTGGTGAATGATGATATGGAGATTATTTGAAATTACATATATATATATATGTTTCTATGTAAATGATTGTATATATATATGTTTCTATGTAAATGATTGTATATATATATGATTGTATATATATGATTATATAAATATGATTATATATATATATGATTATATATATATGATTATGTATTTATGATTATACATATGTATATATGAATATATATATACACATATGATTATATATATATGATTATATATGATTATATTTATATATGATTATATATACATGACTATATATATAT
>Ga0126342_10007467_pt1 | contig 19521 bp, 19 predicted proteins | sample Cyp1metagenome_FD_92528 | JGI IMG/M metagenome (GOLD analysis project Ga0126342, IMG submission 92528) | Coral microbial communities from Lord Howe Island, Old Settlement Bay, Australia - Cyphastrea 1 metagenome | ecosystem: Host-associated > Invertebrates > Cnidaria > Coral ... | reverse complement strand
TTCTTACTCTTTCTCTTCTGATCTTCTTTCTTCTAATCTTCCTCTTCTCTCTGCCTCTGCCCTGCTCTGCTTTTCATCTGTCCATATTGTCGGAAGTTTGACTTCTAAACTTCCTTCGATTATGATAATATAGTTTCATCAGTCTTCTACATGACTTTACATGATTTAACAGGGTTAAACATGCTTCAAGAAATTCAGGTGCCAATTGGAGCGGAAAGTGGCCCAAAGACGTCTCCACAGGCTTCGTCCTGAGGATCCATAATGGAAAAAGCAGAGCTCCTGGGTTTTGAAATGACCGATTCCGGAACTTGCGTACCATCACCCAGAAAAAACGGAACAAACAGCTTAAACTCAGAATCCGTTTCATCATGTTTGATCTAAGGCTCTGAGTATGATGGGAAAACGAGGTAAACCACATATTAACAGCCCACAGGGCCATCTAGCGAAAACCCAGCTGCATAGTATTTGTCGTGCGCACTGGTGCGCTCGCTGCTCCCTCTGCTCAAATTTTCTTACCTTTGCACAGGGTTCCGACATGGGGAAATTCTGATGCCAGTGTGAACACAGGGCCACTTCAACTTTGAGCAGTTATCAAGCTGCGCCGGACATCATCCAGTGTCCAACTGTTCGTTGACTCCGGCACGCGTTGAAAATCTTGGCTGCAACACCGTGTTGCAAACACTAGCGCTGCAAAAATGCAATTCCGAAGCTCTATTGAACGGTTACATCCATATCTTCGTGTGTGAGGACATCTTCGGAAGCGCAGGAACCCAAATGGCAGTTCTAGAGGCAAGCAGGGCCTAGTGGCATGTTGGAAAAAGCCACTAGCACTGGGAACTAGCGCAACAAAAACACGAAACGTTTGAATGGCCCACTGATTCTGCAATTCTTCCCAGATTGCCCCCAGTACTACATCATTGCCAGCTGCTGGAGCCGGCTATCGAAGAGTAAATGACAAGCGAAATTAACTGACTAGCAGCTGTCTTGAACAACACAGCTGTGGAATCATTTTGAACGAGCCTGCTTTGGAATCACATGTTCTGCTGTTGTTAAGGGCTTCTGCATGCTGAGTTGAGCTGTCGGCAGTGAGTGAAGGGAGAAACTGTTCTCTAGTATTCTTCCCCATTCAAACACAGTGGCAGAAACCTAAATGCAGTATATAGAGGGATTTGAGAGATATCATGTGATATCATGTGATATCAGTTCTATGTCAGTCAGCACGATGCCACCTACTCACCATAATCTAACAGAGTGAAACATATATCATGATCTCCGACCCGACTCCTGCCCTGCAATGCTCAGTTTCTTGATAGATACAAGCCATTATACAACGTCAATGAATTTCTGCTTGGCGGACTGTCATGAACGGTTCCCACGCACTCAAAAATAGTAACCCCTAAAAACATCCAAAAACTGGCACTTGTTCCTTATTCCACTGCAGAATGTCTTCAAGAAGTGTTCGGCTCTTTGTTTATCCTCAAATGAATCTTCTAAGCTACTGGTAGAATGCTTCAATTCAGTATACCTCGAATGAAAGACCATGACATGAACAAATGCGGAAAAAAATGAATTACACTTCCAGAATATCACACACGTATATGACTTATATATTTAAATAAAGGAGCAGCTTTCCATGAACACTAGGGACGGGGGTTATATATAATTATAGTTGTTTTGAATGTTTAAGTTTGGATGCAAGTTGTTTAGTCATCTAGTTGGAGGGTCAAAAACGTCACAGGATTTTTATCCCGTCGAGGTTGTTTGGCAGGAAACAGGTCGCAATTTCACAGGACATCCAATATCGATCTGCATTGCATGCAGGAGCCATGGGTGAAAACGGCAGGTCGCAGCTGCAAACCTGAAAGCTGTGTAGGAGTAGGTTTATTTCTGTTTGCCAGGAGTCAAGGGGTGTCTAAGTCTTGACTGCGAGCAGGTTTTTAGCTAAAACATAATTAGATAAAATTAGATAATTAACCACACAATATTACATATAATATCATATAATTACGGCATGTGTTTGTTTTGTTTTTGAAAATTGCAAGAAATTGCAGCTGAAACGTCATCCCTCGACCAGCTCCACGGACCCTTCCTCACTGGCTCGCTGCCGTCTCAGGGCCACAGTGAGATCCTGCTCCAGACGAGGGAAGTCAAACCTCAGCTGATCTCAGCTGTGGCTCTACCATGCTCTACCCATTTCACACTGCCAACAGTGGCGACATACATCGACATACTATGGCCATCTATGGCCTGACCTTTTTCATTCTGCGAGTGTCAGTGTTCGTTTGGCTTTGGGCGCGCTTTCCTACCAAATACCTCCCAAAAAACACTGTCACAAGATGCCACAAGTCAGCCAACAGCAATCTCCACTGCTTCAGTTTTGAAGGGCACTTGAACAAAGAATGTAGACTCTCCAATTTCTCTCGTCAGGAGTGCTCAGGGCCCGACGAATGCCAAAACTCTTTGATAGCAGATATGCAATAAACGCCTCAATGCATCAAGAAGGGCCATCAGAAAGGACACCCTCATGAACGAAACACTTGCAGAACGAGGGAAACAATCTGGAACTTGTTGGCACCCGAGTTTTAGAGACAAAAGATGGAAACATCCCGCAGTTTCCAGATTTTGTCTGCTATGTATGCTCCTATTGAATCTATCAACTTGTATGGGGCCTCGATCTGAAGGAGGCAACGTGAAGTCTGAGATTGCAGCTGTCCACGTGGTGAAGAATTGATAAGTCTTCCTTGACGTTTATCAAGGTTTCCCGGACGATGTCTCTTCCTGAGTCTGCACTAATTGACTAAGCAAATTTTAAATAAAAAATGCTGCGTGGTTTCCATCCGGTTATGGCGTGGGCAGACTAGGAACTTTCTTCATTGTCCAGCTTGTCTCCAAAGCCTGCACTGTGCAAAGAGCATTCAATAATCAAATAACGCTGTGATATGCATGGATGCTGCAACACTTATCACTACCGTTCCCATGAAGCTCCTTGGGAAATGCTTCGAAATCCCCCTCTTGGGGGGGCAGTCGTAGTGCCAAACTAAATGAACACATGTCACATGAACATAACTTTTAAAAACGCATAAACTGACTCTGCTCCATCCACAAATACTGTATCTGTTCTCTGTCATTGCGCCTCGGTTGTCCAAAACCTCCTGCTCTGATTCGAGTTCACGCTGGACATCAAGGTCCTGTTCCAAGGAATCAACATTTTAAAGACATGCCGGGGCATACAAGAGCCACAAAGACACAAAAAAAACACACCAAGCAACAACAACAAATGTAAAGCCTGACTCCACTCTAGTTAATCGTGGTAAGTCTTGGGTAGGCTGCGAACCATGCAACCCACTCAAAATACTAACATTGCTATTTTCTCAGCACTTGCCTGCTGGACACCATAGGTGTGAAACCTGCAAGCCTTGTGGAAATATATTGTGATTGAATATGTTCGGTGCAACTCTGACATTGCTCTGCGCCGGAATTGCGAAGGGTTGCGTATTTTTGAAATACCATGTCGGCGGACTTTCAATTGTATATGTGGTCCATGATGATGATGATGATGATGATGATGATGCTGGTGGTGATGATGATGATGATGATGATGCTGGTGGTGATGATGATGCTGGTGGTGATGATGATGATGATGCTGGTGGTGATGATGATGCTGGTGGTGATGATGATGATTATGATGATGATGCTGGTGGTGATGATGATGATGATGATGATGCTGGTGGTGATGATGATGCTGGTGGTGATGATGATGATGGTGATGATGATGATGATGATGATGCTGGTGGTGATGATGATGCTGGTGGTGGTGATGATGATGATGATGATGATGCTGGTGGTGATGATGATGCTGGTGGTGATGATGATGGTGATGATGATGATGATGATGATGAAAGTGTGGAGCAACGTCTGGGTTGGACGGAATTTGTTTTACAGTGTATGTATATTTCTGAAAACCTGGTACTGCCCACCTGTCCCAAACCCGTGAGTATGCTATAGAAACCACTAAAGACCCCCTAAACATCCCTAAACATCATGTAGAACCTGCAGAAACGCCGTCATCAAGAGCCATTTGCCATGCTCACAAGCAGGATTTTTCGTTGGTCGTAGTTTTTTTTTCCAGATATGGCTGCGCAAGGATTTACAAGGTATATAATATATATATATGTGTGTGAGTATATATATACAGTATATATGTATATGTATATATATATACATAATTGTGCAAATAATATTATATATAAATACCAGTTATATAAGATGTCAAGAATGGAGTGGCTAACGGAGATCTACTGCGCGAACTTATGTCAGCAAAGTGTACAAGCGAAACGATGCCAAGTCTCTATTTTGTTCCGGACCATGAAGAAGGGCACATTCCAATGTCGCAAGTCATCAAGCAACAAAAGCTCAGCCTCCGTAAATCCTTGGTGAAGCATAGTGAAGCAGCAACTTTCGTAATTGTACCACCCAACTTCCTTGAAGGACAAATCTGGCCAAAAGAGCTCAAGTTCTACCAGATGTCACCACTGTGGTGAGGGATTTCGGCCAAGAGACTCTGATCCGTGATGAGAACGACCACATCGAAGTGTCTGATTCCCAAATTCTGCAAATATGTCCTGAGCAAAATGTACATTCTTCCGAACTTCTGCATATGATGGTGGAGCAGGGCGCAGCTGCTCTTCAAACGCCACCAAAACTTCCCTCTCAACTTGCACCCAAGATTCTCCGCAGGGAAGCCTGCAGTGCCAACTCCTGGCAAGTCCTTGCAGTAAAGTTGATTACACATCACACTCTTGACATCTCTTAAATGGCGTTAAATTCAAGCTGCCTGCTCCATTTGTCAACTTGGATCAAAATCAGGCATATCCATTTCATTAAGACAGACTCTAAGACTTAAGAGAATGGACAATGCCAAGTTTGGGAACTGCAATGTGGGCATTAAAGAAGTTCACTGCAAAATGGGGACAATCATGGACAATCCACATATAATCCACATATAAAATTATTTAAGCAATAGCATCAATAGCAGTACCGAGTCAGTTACCCAGTCAGTGCTACAGTTCTACAGTCTGATCTGCCAAGGCGCCCAAATGACGCATGGTTTGTTGGTCCTTGGCACGCCACGGATCTTTGGGACCGCATGCGCCAATATGCGCCAATGGCCATGCTCAAGTCCCACGCTGGAAAAAATAGTCAGATCGACTCTAAGACATTTTTCACAAAACATCGTGTGAGAATGAGGTTCAAAAGAGTGTTTCATCAGAGTGGAAGGTGGTTGTATAATGTTGTAGAATATTTTGATACATTTTGTCTGATATTGTTGCAGCCCAGTGAGGTCTAAGCTCCCTAATTACCTGGCGTGTGGCAACCACACAGCTACCGTACACCTTCATTCAGTGCCCTGAACTGTTCAACCATGTAAAGCACTCCTTTGCACAGCGCCGCTTTTGAGCGTCAAGCTCGCGATCTGTGTGGGTCTCATGCAGACAGCTCGTCTGTCAGTGAACCTTCCTCCGCCAATTCTTTGATGATGTCAAGGCCGCCAAGAAGTTTCCCTTTTGCATAAAGCTGGGGATAAGTTGGCCAATTGGAGTAGTCTTTCAGCCCTTGTCGCACTTCCTCATCGGAAAGAATATCGAACGTGTCAAACTCGATGCCATGCTCATTTAATAGATCCACCATTTTGCCTTCGCAAGAGACGGCAACAAGCAAGAACATGTTTGTATGCTGGGAAAATTCACAGTTGGTGTTCCATGTTCAAGAGTGTTGCTTGAAGAGTCTTGAAGGAAAGCCTATCCAACGATTTCCTGCAAAAAAGGCAAGCCTAGCAGCAAGCTATGATCCTGTGATTCCATCTTTAAATGAGAAACGGGAGAATCCGCAGCGTGGGGTCTCGGGATTACCCTTCATAAAGAGCATCACCGGAGCTTGGCAAATCAATGACTTCAACCTCTCCTGGCGCATCATGAGTTGTGAGCGAGTGCTGGCACGTGTTAGTTAGCTGCGGGCTTGAGGGTAGCTGGAAAATGCTTATTGAAGTCACGGGCGATGTCTCGTGTCCATACTCTCCCAAAACATTGCTGTATTGGATGCTTACCGCAAGAGGCGGAATGAAAGAGCCATAGTCAGGCCATGCTCATCAACTTCATCACTACACATCAGCGAGCTTTGATCATCTTTCATACTTCCATCATACTTACTCTGCTCAGGTCCTGCAAAGGCTGGGCAGCTCCAAGCATCTCTGACAGTGAGCCATCTTCCTGCAAATTAATAGTCGGCGACATATCGGCAACAGCAAATCTCAAGACAATTCAAGACAGGACTGAGAAGTTGAACCAACACTACACCACATCGACCAGTGACTCAAAAGCAGCTGCAGCAACTTCTACGGATGCATTTGATATATGTTGCTTTGGCTTGCGTCTGCCTTTTAATTGCAGGAAAGGAAGGTGCTTTTGCTTATTTAGGTCCAACATGCTGCATGAAGACCACCTACAATAGGTGCAAAAGAAGACAAATATCACATAGCATTCATCACTTCGTACTTAAATATTTCTGTTGTCCCTGTGCAATGCTGCTTTGTAGAACCCTCGCCGAGACATGATTCTATCTGCCTAAGCACTAAGCACTCATTGAGCTGTGAACGAAGGTACGTCCTCCATCTCCTTCATCAAATCAACTCCACCAACCAACTCTCCGTTCACGTAGAGCTGCGGATAGGTCTTCCAGTTGGAGTACCTACAGTCAGACCTAATTAATTACACGCAAAGGTCATTCATGAGCAAAGTAAAAACATCAGCTTGAAATCCACCCCCAACAAGATCTGCTTGCACACATACGCACACATCCAAAACGACAAACATGCACCCGCGACCACAAACACCACTGCAGCCGCACTCGCGCACACGTAGACAACCAGCCAACCAGCCAACCAGCCGAACAAACACATCCAAAGTATTACACACACACACCCATACACACAAACACAAATATTGACCGAGGTTCTCTTTCAAACCTTGCCGCACTTCTTCATCCTGCAGGATGTCCTTATGACTGGTTTTGGCACACCAAGTTTCAGCAACATTATGTCACAATCACATAAGCGAAGATAGCAAAACATGCCCAGAAAACGCTTTATATGTAAGCTGACTAGCCTGCATTTATCTGCATGCACATGGGGGAAAAAAACATGTACTGTATATAATTGCTACAAATAGGTTGATGAAAATTGACAAAATCCATCAACATGGTCTCACTGGAGCTTGTTGGCACTGGCCGCGCTCCGCGCTCTACACACCGAGTCCTAGAGCATTATGATGCATTCTGTAAGACTCATGGGACCTATTTGATACGCCAAGATATGCCAACAGCCAACATATTTGCCCAGGTCAAGGGATGTCAAGGGTCGAAAGTGGAGTATTCCACCTTGTGCTTCTGCATCATTTCGATGGCCTGCCTGGAGAACTTGCACTGTGGCTCTGTTTTGTTCCTCGGGACACGAAATCACATCAAACAGTGTGACTGTGCATTCTGAATTCTCCACCAAAGATATGTGAAAGCTCGAAAAAGCTCCTCCTTTGCAGTTTTCATATGTGTTGCATTCATTGTATACTATCACACCAATTCACATAGATACTTTCAGGATCTTTCAGGCCAGGATCTACCAACTCGTCTTGCCAAGCGGCCCCTTCATGAACAACATGACTGGAGAGAAGTTCACCAGTGCCTTCAGTCCTTGATCGCAGCATGAAACAAGTGTCCACAGTTCCAGGAACAAGCTTAAACTGCTTTCATCTTGCAGTATATAGTTCTTATTATTTCTTATTCAGATTCATAAGCCAGTATGCGTCTCGAAAACATCGAAAACCTGCTTTCGTTCAGGAGAAACCATGATAAAATCATTAAAACCCGAGAGAAGGATACGGCGAGACTCTGCTGTTGAGATCTGCAGCACCATTGGAAACTGGAACCTCGATCCCACAGGGATTCCCCGTTTGTCTCCATATTCTCCATTTGATCCATTCCTGATAGCTTCAAAATCTTCAAACACTGCCAGGATATTGCCACGATTCCTTGCACAATGACTGTTGGATCCTTCCCGGAAATTCACCGAAAGTACCGAATAGTACCTCTGGAGGGCCAGTTGAGGTTACTGACTAAGCAGCAACTGCTGTTGTAAATGCACTCTAAACTCTTCCAAACAAACAATTGCACAAGCAGCTTCCATAGTCTTCGATGACAATGACTTGATTTTTTCCACCAATCTGGGAGGATCCGCTCCTGCCAAAGAATCGATCCTGGGCCACACACCAAGGATTTACAGTAGGACAGTAGGACAAATCATCCCAATCACACCTGTCTTTTTTAAGATTTTTTAAGGCTCCAAAATGTTCCGAAACCTGTTCCCCCCCATAGAACAATCCCTCCAGCCGATCACTGCTTGCAAAGATCTTCACTCCCTCAGGATTCAGGAAGACCACAAATGGCACTTGTTCAGCTCCCATGGAATTCGCCAGAGACACACAAAGATCCACATTGGCCTTCCAAACCAACATACTTCGACATTGATGATATAATTTGATAATATATATTATGATTTATTATATATATATATTATGTATAATTAAATCTGTACTGAAGCGGACCCATAGCGAACCGGCGGTGCATGGAGAGAAAATGGAGAACATTCTCTTGCAAAAAATCGGTCAAAGGATGTCGAAGAACAACAAAAGAAAGCAAAAGAGAAAGGAAAACAAGGTATCCGTTTTCCTTGCTGTAGGATTGTATCGTAGTGTATGAACATCTGCTGATATCTGGTCCTTCTGGATCTGAGCATATCATATGATCAGTTCTGATCCGTTCTGGCGGCCTGGCCTTCGCAAAGCGCGCGGACTTCTGCTCCTTTGCCACTGCCTCCAAGACCTTTGTGAGGTGTACGCTGGGAGGATGCCATGGCGCCCACCTCGGAAGCCAACACCAGCCTGGCATACAGCAGCCTGACCTGTTCCAGAAAAAAAAGTGGTGGCCAAAACAAGGGTTGAAACAAAACCGAAAATTCTTATACCGATACCAGTAGTACCGCACAAGGCAGCCGAGCCTTTTCGACCCTAACACAGTGTTTTGCGACTTTTCTACCTTTTCGCGCACCTGCATCTTCTTTCGTCTGACTCTCTCCTCTCTGATCTTCTTTCTTATTCCTTTCTCTTCTCTTGCTCTTCCCACATCTGCTTTTCCATCTGTCCATATTGTCGGAGGTTTGACTTCTAAACTTCCTTCGATAAAATACTTATCAAATAAATTCAAATAAACTCTGTAACTCCGACATCTTCTGAAGACGCAAGCGTCGAATGGCAAAATGCCACGCCAACCTGCACTATCCTGCAGGGTTCTATGGCACTTTTGGTAGACAAGCTGCAAGAGGAGCGTGGTCAACCCAGCATGGCTTCGACAAAGGGCATGAAGCTCAGCTTCCGAGAAAATGTCTGGAACGTCCATGGCTGGTGGCACTTGAGCCAAAGCACTGCGGCAGCCAAAACGCCTAAATCTAGCTGCAACTACTTTCGGCCCTGGCTTGCGTCGCCCCAGTTCACACTGTTCAACTGGGTGCAGGGGTTCTCGTGCGAGCTACACTCTCGCGTCAGCCACGGAAGATTGTGGGAATATCTGGGAATGGCCAGTCCATGTAAATGTCTGAAAAACATGCGTAAGCATTGCTAATTCTGAGAAGTTTGCAAAACAAAGACAACACGGGTGATGGGTGTTGCAACTTCCCAGGGCTCAAGCCCCTGATGCTGTCAAACTGAACAAGTTTAGGGGAAGCAAGGCTCACAATGGACAATCGATGGACATGGGATACATTTGGATATATGATATATATATATATATAATTCTATATATAATTTTCATTCACTTTCATCATTTGGTCACATTTAGGATGAAAACCGTACTGGGATGAGGCCCATCACAGCCGAGGGTCTGTGCAGGAAACCGGTACATTTGCGGCTCCATAGTAGGCCCATCCACGCAAAGCTCTGCGAAATCAGGGTCATTGGGCGAAGAAACCCGTCGCACGGCATTGACCCAGGAAGACTTTCCAACACCTCCACTGCAAATGGAGGAAGGTTGTGGCATGTTGTGGCCAAAGGATGCCATTGGTTTCTGAAATCTAAATGTCCAGTCGACATTGACAAGCAGCAACTCGGGCCTGGATATCCTGTGACACCAATCATGATCGCACCCTGCTCTTGCGCAGGCGCCAAGTACTCCGGCACCTCAGCTGAGCACATGTAGGGGATATCATGGGAACATATGGGAACATATTGAAAACTCCCTCCCAATTGAGTGAGACTTGAACACTTGTTCGTCGTGGCAGCATCATAAGTGGGCATGGGCCACCATTTCAAGCTTCTGTAGCATGTCACTACATCGCAACGGGATACAACTAGCAGCAATTAGCACAATAGCCTTGCATTCGTGAGCAGGCAACACGCACTGGCTGGTGGCTGAACTGAAGAACTGTTTGCTACAATTTTACTTCATTGGGTGCAAACAATCGCATAGAATGATTCAATATTCCAAGAGGACAAAAGAGCCCACTCCGACATTCAAGTACCCGACATTCAAGAACCGTGAACAGAAACAAACAGATACACAACATTTTTAAGCATATCATCTTATTTAATTTGAGCAATGGGCAAGCAACACAGTTTCAGAAGAAGGGCAACTTCCACCATGTCTCTGGTTCTTGCAAAATAGCCTTGTCATCCTTGTCATATCGTATCTTGCAATTCTTTGTGAAGCTTCCTTTTTTGTTTGCTCTTAGAGGCTTACACATGGGTCATTAAATGTCCCCATGGGTCACATCACCCAACCATGAATGGTATATGGTCTTTTTTATGGCTACTTTTTCAGGTGATGTCCAATATTCCCAAAATGGGACATTTAATGACATCATCATTATATTCCCAAAATGGGACATTTATTGGATATCCCCATTGAACATCACCCATGTTACAGGTCGATTGTTTGCTCGATAGAGTTTGAGGCGAGTCGCCGGATAGGCGCGCAAATCTGCCTGCGCCTCCCGGAGCTCAGAATTTGCTTCCCGTAGCGTTGTCAACGCGCCCTGGCCGTGGGCAATGCATCAAGTCATAAAACATCGTGAAACTTTATTTGGCTTTCATGTTTTGTCCCTGTTGGATCCTGTTAACTTGTGACTGCCAAAAAGGATGATATCAAAGTCAGATTTCGATTTGCCATCGAGTCAGGGCTGAAGTTCCCCTATCAAAATTATCAAAGAGCGGGATGAAAGGACTTCTTTATCTTGAGCTGAGCTCGGTTCAGATCTAACCGTTCTGAGGCATCTCTGAAGAATCCATAGATCAGAAGTCAGTGCGAACCTAACACATCCTAGTACGACGAACTGAACTGTAGATATTCAAATATAACAAATATAATCATTCCGTGACATTCGTTGTTCGATGTTGTTCGTTGATGTTCGTTGTGCATCGTTGTACTCACCTATACTATATATGTTTGTCTAACGGCAGGTTCAGCGCTTCAAGCAACGCTTCCTCCAGCCGCCGCCGTGCACAAGACACGATCTCCGGGGCAGAGCGGTTCAGCACCACGCCAGTGGATTCCTGACACGACCGGACACCGACCACAACCCCACTGAAAACGATACTCAAAGTATGTCGCAAAGTGTGTCGTCTGGTGTTCCATGATGTTCCATGATGTTCCATGATGTTCCATGATGAAATATATTTATAGATTCCTGAGATGATTCTAGGACCTAGGATACTCGAGGAGTACTGGAGCCGTATACTAGTCAAACACCCATACACGAGACTACACTATGTTCAAACCGGCCAATCCCCCCAACCCCCCCACCCCACCTCACCACAGCGTCGGCTACAGTACAAGACAGCAGAACTTTGCAGAAATCATGTGTGCATCTTTGGCGTGAAGACGCATATCATATGGGCATATGCAATCGTATAGGATCGGATACTGTAGGTATGAACAATTGTGCAAAGGCTTCGCATCTGCAGCATGTGCAGTGGATGAGTTCCATCTGGCCAAGTATCTCTAGTGTTGACGAAGAATTGCGATGCTCTCCGAAACTGTTTCTTTGCCTCCTCAGCCTTTCAAACACCCAAGGTGGATGGCCACACCAAACGTCACATGACATCAGCTGCCCGAATGTCAAGAGAGCGAATGGCAGTTCTTTTGCTCCGACGTGGGGCTACATCAGAATAGAGATGCTTTGGCGCATGACCTTGAAATCCAGCGCTTCCTGGCAAGACTGCGCCTGCTAGCGTTAATTCTGTACAAATTGCAATCCATACCGTCAAATGCCATATCAATTGTGAACGGCCCCACTTCCAGCAGGGCCGTCGATACAGGTCGGGAGCACGGGAACTCAAAACCAAACTGTTTCATACAGTTTCTATACGAATATCTTGAGCATATGGGCAGCACAAACGAATATTTTATCTGTAATCATATTTTATCATATAGTGACATATAGTGTGTCTTTCTTGATAGGTCAAGTCCGTGTCCTCATATCCAATGGCCTCAAGACACTGCTGATCTCGCATATGGCAAAATCACCAATGTTAGGGCCATTGAAAACTTTGTTTGATAAATTTTAAATCTTGCGTTTGACAAGTAGCTCGGCCCAACCTAGACCAAAAGTATACGGAAGATCTTTACATACCTTTACAGTATCGATGGTTGGATCATGTTGGATCTGGTTGGATGATGGTATCTTCAACTATGTACTTAGAATGGACTCATATAAAACCATACAACATCGACATATTCGGTCAATCATTGGAAGATTTTGAGTTTCAGGCGTTTTTCATATGCAACGCAAATATCTCCATCTGGGCCATTCCGTATTGGCCTATCCTTGGGCCCAGCTTTTTTTCACCTGTGCCATTCCATTAGCCACTGGCGCTAACCGCCACGCTTTGCCAAGCTTTGCCACAGGATCTTGTGGGCCCGCTCTGCCTTAGGAAATCTTAGGACATCCGACGACTCAAAACAACAACTGCTGAATAGTTTAAATATGTTTAAACTAATGTAAATGATCCATTAAACATCATTAAACATTAAAAAACAACTACAGTAGTTGACTCAACTTCTATATCAATTGTGTTTGCCATCCTCAAATTCTCAAAGATCGGCGTGCAATTTTCAGGCCTGCTACCCAATGATCCTTCTGACAAGACACTCAGCTACGCTTCTCAAAGGCAGCCAGTCGCGCTTCCATATCCTTGAGATCCGGATCTGCCTTCATATCTTTGTTGCCTCAGTACTGTAAACACATGACAAAGTGATGCATTGTCACTCGTTGATATGCACATACTTCAGGAGCTGAACAAATGTCATCGTTGTTGGCGCGTTTCTGTTCAAAAGAACAACTGTGTCTAACCTGCAACCCTGCCCACCCATGGCAGAACTTTCAGTCCAGGGTCTGTAGCCGAATTCGCTTCTCAGCTTGGCCTTGTACACTTCAATCTCGTTTTGGAGCTGCGCAAATTCCTTTTGCTCCTCGGCGCTCAGTGGCGTCTTCTTCTTGGAGTCCTTCTTGGCATCTTTCTCCTTCTTGGTGCTGCCTGGGTCCTACAAACATTGGCTGGCTCAACTGCAGGTGCGCGTGGTCTATAGCCATAGCCCATATCTATTGTATATATATGTAAATATTACGGACAAAAAACAACATTAGTACAGTAATTTCTTGGCGGGCAAAGTCTAATCAAATTCTCTCTCTCTCTCTCTTTCCAGCGCCGCTCAGACTTCTCTAAAGTATTTCCACCATATATTCATCCATACCCCAGTCATACTCCCCAGCAAAGCACTTGGAATTGCCACGAGGTCACTAGGCTCAAACCACGGCCCACAGCCAGCATAAACTCTCTTCTTTGTTTCATTTTGCTTCCTCCTCTCTGACATATAGAAAACCATATAGACTGACCCAGTTTGATCAATCATGATCAGTCCAACTCAGTCCTGCTTCTCCTTAAGCTCATTCATGCGGGCTACCATTTTCACCACCTCCTCATCCTTGTTCTGCTGACCGCCACTCAGTCCCTGCTCCTTCAAGATGGCCTTCCTTTCAACAATGCCTTGCTTCAACTCCTCCAATTCCTTTGTCTCAGCCGGGCTCAGTCCAGCAGATTCCTTTTTGATATCTTTCTTGCTGTCCTCTCAGGCAACTGAAGAAAATCCACATGAACCAGAAAATGTGTTTGGCGCCGGCATATCAGCAAGCAATTGCTTTTTCCATAGAACCATCTGTGACTCCAAACATCTCCAAACCATTACAATGATGTAGACACACACACACACTCACATGGGCACACAAATGCGGCTAAGCATATCGTGGATATAATGATATATTATATGTGTCTATCTTGGTATGTGCTATACATGTGTATGTGTATGCATGTAGAAGGCTTGCATTCTCTTATGCAAACACGGTTCTTTGTGAGTCCTTCTTGGCTTTGTCCGGCTTTGCCTGTGCCTCCTCGATGACTTCAGGCTTTTCTGCAACAGGAACTTCTGCTGCTTTAGTGATGAAGTTGCCAAACTTGGGATCCAGCCCCTTCACGATCTTGCAAGCATCTACGTATCGCCTGAGTTTGGTTTCATGATGTTTCATGCTTGAAACCATCATCTTTCTAGCATCCATCTTAAATCCACACGAACCGACGGCTGTTTGCACTCTCCTCCTCTCTTCAGCCATATAATCAATCAACATAAACAAACGGTATGCAATTTCTGTGTGCTCTTCAAACAACCATGGTACTGCTCAGCTTTCAATTCTGCAAGTTCTTTGCCCTTCGCAGCTCTTTCCTTCTTGTTGTCCTTGCCGGTCAAAGTGGCAGCTGCAGCTTCCAATGTTGAGATGCCTGAGAGAAAGGACTGGAGATTTTGGAGTATGTTAGTACAGTATCTTGCTTTCTGGACTCTATGTGTTATCAATGTCATCATTCAGACCGACCCATCTCTCTCTCTCTCTCTCCCCACCTCATTGAGGAGTCTCTGATCGTTGCAAGGGTGGAGGATGAAACAGAATTATATCGACTATAGCATTCTATATAATTATAATATAATATATTCATATATATAATCATATATATTCTAATCATTCTATAGCAAAGATAAGCAAAGATAAGCAAAGTCAGTGCCCAAATCCGGGGGACAAAGATCCGAAAAGGAATCCGAGGTGCGAGCTTCGATGTCCGCCTTGTACGCCTCAGCTGCTGCCTTGTCAATTTCTGCAGCAACACCGTTCTGTGCAGCAAAAAGTTTCATGCCCTCCTCAGCCTGGGTGAGCATACCACCTGCATCGCGGACTGGTCGGACTGGTCGGACTGGTCTGATCAACATAATTGGATGGATTCATCATGATTCATCACTTCCATCTGCGGAATTTCGAAAGTTATTCTGCTGACACAGAATGTCTTGGTTTCAATTGGCTTCCAGCAAGCAGCAAAACATCGACTAAATATCCCCGGCAATTAGCTACTGTCAGCAGTGTGCACAATGATGCAACCTCCTGGCAGCAAAGTGGACAAAAGTGGACTGCAACATAGCGAAATGAAGGCAACGCTTGCATCGTAACATATTAAATACCGTGCAATAATTTTAGTGTTGCCTTAATTAATCCTTACATATCCTTATAGATCCTTATAGTATCCTTGAAATATCTGATCTCAAGATCATCTGACAGCTGCACCATGCTGCACCTGTGCCGCGAACCTCAGTCATTCTCCTCACGTATCGAGAAAGATCGAGAAGGCGAAAATGTCCAGTAGCTTGAGCTGAAATGCTGTGGAAAACAATAGCGCAAAGTCTGCCGAAGTACAGTAAGAAGCGACCGAATCCAATGGTCCCAGCTGGCAAACTTGGAGGCTGAAACCATGAAAAACTCATGGGCACTGTGCCGACAGTGGGGTGAATGACCCAAAGAAGCTTCCAAGACATAAACTCACAGATCAGAGTAGTTGCAGCTTTTAGCAAAGACTGGCGCTGGCAAAGCACAGCGTCCAATCACCTCCAAAATATGTCCAAAATACCCTCTGGTAAACTAACATAGCTATTGAAAATGGCCATTTATAGTGGATTTACTCATTAAAAATGGTGATTTCCCATAGCTATGTTAGTTTACCAGAGGGTATGTCCAAACAGTCGCCAGGAATTGCTGGCCATGGGCCTCCTCTTGCGCTCTTTTCTGCCTTCTCACGAGTGCTTCTGTTGGCCCTGGTGCAGTCTTTGGCTTGCGGGCCCTGCACAAGAAAATGCCACAAAACTCCCAGGAACCCAACCTTCTCACTAGCACATCTAGCACACTGTCGACATATGCAAACCTCCGCAAAATCATTGGGAGCAAAACACAACATGTAAATACAATGTAAATAAACTGATAAAAATATATAAAAATCAAACTCAACAAAAAACTGTACTTCCAACGCAACGCTATCAACATGGGCGGTCCAGTTGAAGAAGTTTGCCAGCCAATGCGCAAGGCCGCCAACAATCCTGAGCAAAGATAGGAAGGCTGAATGCACTGTGATTGAACCATTTCCAGACTATCCATCTATTCATACTCAATACATTCACCATTTACCCCTTTATCTATCTATATACCAATTATCTAATAAGATCTAATAAGTCTATTCATCGTAGCAATAAATTGCAACACAGGTTGTATACATTTTAAGTAAGAATTACATATAATAAATGTATTATATAATAAGGATAATGTTATACCTGAGACCTCAGAGAGATTCCAAGAAATATCAAAGATCGTTCGAAGAATATGAGAAATCTCTGGTGATTCAGGGTATGTTAGTGACTTGTTTGAAATCCCTATCCCTATATATAGAGGGGGAGGGGGGGCAAAACCAACCTTTCGAATTACAGTACATTTTTGTTCGGCTTGGAAACCCTGGGATGATGATCCAACCACCTCAAATGGAATTCTGAAATGACGTTTGTTAACAAGCCTTGAGCACTACAAGTTGAGTTTGCAGGAAGCATGTAGGCGACCATTAGCAATTGAATGCAATTGATATCTCTTAGCACCTCCGGAGCTAAGCGCAAGAGATGATGGCAGTGCAAGTTTTTGGAGGGATGCCACCCCTAAACGTGTGCTGCCTAAGCGCAAGTATTCAATTTTCATTTGCTTGCCAATGGGATGGAATGACGAGGAATAGTGATCATTGAGAAAACATGATTGAAAACAATAAACATAAAATGACATTTCTGTACGACTCCTCCTCTCAAATTTCAGGCCTTCAAGCCTCAGCATTCCGCATTCCAAATTGCACAGAGTGGCGCGAACTTGACAAAGGAGAAGCCAGACATCCCTCTTCTCACCGTGTTGGTCGTGCGAGGCGCTCGCAGCGGTCGCAACGGCGGCACGAGCCATCCGTGCGGTGAGCTGCGCCTGGCATGTCACATCCTTTGGGGATCTTTCTTTTCAACGATGTTTAAAAACTTATAATTACATATAATTACATTGAATGTTCTGAGTTCTGAATGTTCTCGGAACCTTTTGCAATTCTCTTACTAATTTCAGAAAGCTACGAGTATCATGCATTGCTTTCATGCCATGAGCGAAACTCTGACCAACACATATCAAACCAGCCACTCTCCCCAGAGCCTAGACAGCGCCGGCACGCCACTCACAATGCTCGGCGCTGCCAAGGCCATGGCCATTTGACAGTTTTCTGGGAAACAGTTGCGGTCGGAAGCAGCGAGTATTCTAATCACCATAAAACGTCATCAAACCCAAAATATATTGGATATGATATCATTGCCTTTGGGAGCTGATGCAAGTGTCAGTCTTCACAGTCTTCACATGTCTTCACGCACCTTTCACAGAGCTTATGATGATTCGTGATGTCAGCACGACAACAGCACATTTTCTGGTTGTCTCCAGACTGCTTCGCGCTGTGCAACGCTGTATAAAATATCAAAATGGTCCTGAGATATCCTGAGATGGTCCACCACCTGTTAGTGGACACATGGAGAACTGAGCGGTCAGTGGCTAATTTGCCTTCACAGGCAATTGGCCTCATTGATAAGTGTACTTTCCGGCCTGTTCCCTCCAAATGTATCACCATAATATATATAATATATAATATACTATAATATAATATAATATAAAATCATATAAAATCATTCCAATATAATTACAGGGACTACCGATGAATACTGGGTATCGTTTAACTTCTGCTTGTGGGCAGCTTTGACCGCGCGGTTCCTGGGAGACCTGCTTCAGGTGCATTGACTGATGTTCAAAGGTCCTACACGACGGAACCTGCCTACTGAAGACTTGCAACAGCCAGAATCAAAAGAAGAATCGTAGGACAAACCATGACAAACCTACAATATCCTACAATCAATTGGAACCCCAAATCTTACATCAGGAAAAACAAACCAAACATCCAACCGACAGCTTGCACTCCTTGGGCCTTTGCAAACCTTCCGGAAAATCTATTTGAATCTATCTTGACATAAGCAGCTGCAGTTGTAGCACATTGTAGCACCATGCATTGACCCAACATGACCCAACTATATCAAAAATGTGATGACATTCCCCGTCGCAAACAAAAGAACCAACTACCGTGTTTTCTTTGCAGAAAGTGGATTTGCGATTCCAGATTAAGGAGCCATCTTGGCGGTACAGCTGCAGCACATTAAATTGAAGACAGGCAAAGGGCAAGCCACAAGTGCTTCCCTCAGCTGCCGAGTGACACTTTGTCGATGCTATTTTGATCCTGTGAATATCTGCTTGGGCAGCTCGGAGAAATCTAAAATCACATAAAGACAAACACATTCGGAATCATATTATAATATATTATAATTCTCTTCCAATTCTCCTGCAAGTGTCGGAGATTCAAACATATTCAAAGGATCATCGAGGCCACAGAGCTACTGCATGGTTCTGCAAAGTGCAACTGTTCACCTGCGCGGTTCTGCTGCTCTGGGTCTGCGGGGGTTTGCGGACTTCCGCCTTGGCCTTCCAGCGGCACGGGTCTGTCGCCTTTCACCAGTGCGAATTTGACGCCTTTCAGTGCCAGACTCTGGCAACTTCTCTGCACGACTCGGCATCTCACTTCCAACTGATTGCGGCCTTTGACGAGGAAGGGTCTGTGGCTTTTTAGCCAAAGATTTCTGGAGCTCATCTGTAGGCTTTGGAGGCTTTCCAGCTACAGGTTTCTCGAGCTCTGCAACCGCAGGCTTCGGAGGCCTTTCAGACACCGGGTTGGGGAGGTCCTTTGCTGGCGTTGCTACTTTCTCAGCCACCTTTTCAGCCACGGGATTCTGGAGCTCATCTGCAGGCTTTGGAGGCTTTCCAGCTACAGGTTTCTCGAGCTCTGCAACCACAGGCTTCGGAGGCCTTTCAGACACCGGGTTGGGGAGGTCCTTTGCTGGCGTTGCTACTTTCTCAGCCACCTTTTCAGCCACGGGATTCTGGAGCTCATCCGTAGG
>Ga0126342_10007466_pt1 | contig 19523 bp, 15 predicted proteins | sample Cyp1metagenome_FD_92528 | JGI IMG/M metagenome (GOLD analysis project Ga0126342, IMG submission 92528) | Coral microbial communities from Lord Howe Island, Old Settlement Bay, Australia - Cyphastrea 1 metagenome | ecosystem: Host-associated > Invertebrates > Cnidaria > Coral ... | reverse complement strand
TCGTTGTTTACTTTTCCTGGAGAAAGATGTTTTCCTGTAAATGCTCTCTTCCTGCCTCCACCTGAAGCATGACCCTGACGCTTCCTTCTAAATGGGTATGTTTGGGTGGTATACCGGTATACCCCATTTTCAGCCACACCCAAAAACCAGATATTGCTGGATAGCTACAGATAGTTGTATATATCCCCATGATATTCCCGCTACATCCTTATCATATCCCCTTAAAATCGCAATCGGTGCTGGTTTGACTTCATATATTGGTGGTTAGTTTATATTCCAGTAGTATATTCCAATCACATTCCCATCATATCCCCATGGTTTGTTATATAGTTCCATATAATATTCCCATATGATATTCCCATATCTGGTTTGTTCCCATATCAAATTATCCCACTATGTCACACTATATCCCACTATATCCCATTCTTATTGTTCCAATATCCTATTCTTATTGTTGGTTAGTTGATACTCCATCATTATATTCCATTAGTATATCCTCAATTAATATCAGACATTATATCCATATGTAATCCCTATGTTCATGTAAATCTCTATAAATACCCCGTCATATCCCACTATTGTATATATATATATATTATATTATATACATACTGGTTGGTGGTTTCAACCCCTCTGAAAAATATTAGTCAGTTGGGATGATTATGCCCAATATATGGAAAAATAAAAAATGTTCCAAACCACCAACCAGCATATATCATACCAGTCCCTTTTTTAGCATCGGATATCAGTCTACATAGGATATAAATCCAAAAATGGGATATAAATCCTAAAATGGGATATAAATTCTATATGTCATCCTCTTGAAAAATCTTCGCAGTGGCGCACCTTCGTACAGCACCTTCATGGCTGGACGTTCTAAAAGATCACCTGCGTGTCGTGGGTTGAGATGTCATGGGGAGAACCAACGCGAAAAGATGAGTAAAGATGGAAGTTTGTTATAGTAGTGATATTTCAGTGACATTTACATACTTCATAGTTGAGAAGTAATCTATCTCAACTATGCTATATAAATAATATCACTGAAATATCACTGTAATTTGGCAAAGATTGAATCATACACATGACATGAACTCATCAAAAATGTGGGATGTAACACTAGGTGAAACATGGGGTATGACTCCAAGTGCGGTGATTTTGATGCAGAGGGCAAGTTGATATGACCTGCATTTGGAGACACGGACGTCAAACAAAATGTTACCCCATGTCTTGCCGTTTGCACAACACGTACATTAAACAATGGAATATAAATCAACAATTATGATGTGCTGTAAGGGGCTTTGACCGAGAACAACCATATAGGCCATATAGGGGTCAGAAGCATTCAAACTGGAGCTGCCATGATTTGTTTCTACTGGATCCCTTTTTGGGTGCTTCATTCACCTTTCAGCCTTTCCTGTTGCCCACCTGCTGAGCTTGTATCAACAGATGCTTTATCCTCGGTGGCATTGCAGGTGCTAAGTGAGATAGGTGTGGGGGTGTACCCACAGGTGTACCCTGCTTCGCAGCCATTTCAAGTACCAAACAGGGGAACGTCGAACTAAAGCTTCACCGACGACGACGTCTGGAAGGATAAGGTTCATAGGCGTCTCGATCGTCCCATACTGTCACGCCTGCGGCGAACCGGGTGAAACCTGGGGATGAACCCTCCCCTGAAACCTCACCAAAAAAAAGTTGGATCATGTTGGATCTATCCCAAGCCCCCGTGCTGTTTGGTGGAGAATTCTTTCTGATTTCTGCGCGGCTCAATTAAGCGATTGTCCTAGGGACCAGAAAATGTCACCAACATTTGATACCACCAAACCACTAGAATCCCAAATCAACCCCTCTTTGGATGGCTATGGATGGCTAACCCTCCTTTCTGTTGATGAAAAGCTTGGGTGAAATTCCAAAATATTGGCCCTGTGTGGTCTTTCACTCAAGTTGGCTCCTACCCAGACAGAGTACCCTCAAATTTGGTAGCTTATCAGGCTTATCATCATGTTCATTCGTTTTCCTGATTGAAACTGCCATAACCGGGCAATTTTCCCATCATTTTTGCACCCAAATCACCCTGGCCTAAGTAGTTGCTGTCATCATCAGGCACTTGGTCGCGCCGAAGCAGCTGGGAAAATCGGAAGCCGCTCTCAGCCTCCCAGGCCCCAGTTTCCCGGTCAAACTTTCTGAACAGGGATCCCCACCAACTGATATTCTGGCATATTTTCTGACATCTGGCATTCTATGTGACATATGTATACAGATATGTTATGACGTTCTATCTGGCATTCTTTGTGGAATTCTATCGGACATACGTTCTGACATTCTATCTGGCATCCGACATTTTATCTGGCAGATATTCTGGCTTTCTATCTGGCATCTACTCTGACATCCTCTCTGGCCTGTGTTCGGGTCCATGCGTGCTCCACTGCATCCGCTTGCGATATCTTGCGATAGGCTTCGGGTCCAGGCGTGCTCCACTGCATCGGGAGCTCGCGATATGGCTTGGGTCCATTAGTGCCCACAGTCACAACAAATAGACAGGAGAAGAAGGAAAAGAAAGAAGGAACTTGACAAGGAGAGGACAAGCAAGGAGTGAAGGAGTGAGTAGGAATGGGGAGTGAGGAGTGGCACACCTTTGAAAAATCTAGAAACTCTCACCTGGCAGGTGGGGGAAAACCTACAGATTTCCTACGTCGTGCATTTCCCATTGGGAAAATAAAAATCATGTTCAGCAAATCCAGGTAAACAATCAAGATATTCATCCATCTTTCCTCCATCGAACACAGCCCAAAAAAAGTTAACACATGTTAACCCATAAATCTAGACCATGCACCAATTGCCCAATGCTATAGACGGAGATGCTTTTGCCTCCCCGTGCCACGCCGCCTTTAAGGCCTCCCCGTGCTCTGACCAAAACTTCTCAAAGTCCTGTGGCAAGGGCCCATTTTTGGTGCCGGATCCTATGAATCCCCCAGGTCTCGGTGTCGGAGATCGGCCAGGTCCTGCTCACGTCCATCGGCCACCTTGAAGCGAATGGTTTGCACAAAGACCTGGCGACGGGGAAACCTGGAGTCTGGAGATGCTGGAAACATCATCTTGGAAAGGTGTTTCACCATCTTTTTGGAATGCTACATATATATATATATATGTGCATGAATTGTTGTGGTTTCACTGCGTGCTATCTTAGCAACCTGCCATACATGTCGGTGGCAAGAACGTGCGTATTCTCCTATGAAAAAACCAATGTTTCACCATGCTCTTGGGGACCTCAAGACCACCTGCAGGATTTTGACCCAGGTGTCCCTCCCTCAAAGTGATTGCTTCTCCCTGAGTTGTCTGGCTAAACCCCAAGCCTGCAAAAGCCAGTGGTATTCCCTGCCATTTTTCCTTTCCACCAAGTCTTGGAAACCATTCAGCAAGTCTCAGATCCCTTGCAAAAAAGTATCGTTTTTCGCTGCGTAGTGTAGATTCGCATCAAAAGGACAAAAGATTCACTATGAAACTAGCCTTCACCAAGTTTTATTAAAATTGATTCAATCCCAAGTTTCCTTGGTGAAACATGGTGAAACATGGTGAAACCCCCAATGAAAATCCTTGGTGAAACACACCTTTTTACAGTTCTGTACCCAGACCCTTTTGGTGTACCCAGAACGGCCACAGGACCTCAGGGTCCAGCATCGTCTGGCCATCGGCTTCAGGTCGTCCGCCGGGACCCGACTGGAGTCGCTCTTTGGACTGAGAGGAAGTCACTGGAAGGACACCTGGACTTGGCGAGGTGCGAGGTGCTTCGGGTCAAGCCATTTCAGCCCTCCCCAAAAAAAGGTACCACTGATTTTTGACATGTAGATGTTTAACAAATGAACATCGAATTATTGGCCCAATTTTGAGCCCCAAGTGGTTCCAGTGAAGTGGTTCAGTGGTTCTAATGGGTTCTTAGGGTTGTAGTCGGATCCAAAAAGAGGAATAAAAAAAAGGACAACTGTCATCTATAGATGGGGGCCAGCGATGAATGTAGACCCCGGATCAATAAACCACCATCTATTCATTGGGGGGAATTACCACCAAAAATATGTGATAAGCCCGTATTAAAATACTACTAAAATTGGCACCGCGCCGTATCAATAAACCGGGGCTTTATTGAACTACCACAAAAAATGTGGATTTGTTGTTGGGTTTACCACATCACAGGATATCCATTTTAGTGCATCTTAGTGGGCGAAAAGTGATGACCGAGGGAAAAAATCAAGGACGTTGAAGGGATAGCTTAGAGGTGAACCCCCATCATTCTTCACCGTCAAAATTTCGCTACAAAAGCAACCCAGTTTGGACTTGCCATTGGTCTTGTATTCACCATTCTATGTTGGGGGGGATGCTTACCCTCTGGTAAACATACAAAAAACTATTGAAAATTGCCAGGGATTTACCCATTCAAAATGGTGGATCTTTCCATAGTTTTTCGTAAACGCTTACCATAAGGTAGAACATCTTAGACCTAGGGCTATCCCAAACCAAATCCTTCGTTTCCCCATTCCTTTCGGACCCGTGTCGGATGGCCCTTGGGCATCCCAGTAGTGCTTGAGATTGTGGGATCAACATCGCTTTCGGGGAGACCGTTGGGCATAGAAAATAGATGAAATATATATGACATATGCTAAATCACCAACCAGAGTTTGGCTCTTGTTTGGAGTAGTTGAACGTGGGATCTGATTTTGATCAACATACTGCAGATTTATGTGACAACTGCAACTCCAAAGATGATGCGAGTTGGACGTGCAAAATCTTCCAAGTGAGTTTGTCTGAAGAAAAGGCTACCCCTCCATCCAGTGGTTTTATCATCACTATCACTATCAGCCACTACCACTATCTCAATGGCCATTTGGGTGACCAGCTCCCAGGAATCAACCATGGGATGACTTACCATGGGATGACTTTGGGGGTGACTCAAAATAGTTCAACATCATTGAGTCAAAATCAAATGAAATAAATCTGACCCAAGAAAGGAACATCATATTCTGTTGGGTCGAGAAATGGTAAATCTGGGGTTGACCCAGAAAAAATCAAGGAGTGTCAAGAATAATGACTGGCTTCGGAAATGACGGTATCATTGAACCCATTGTTTCTACCAAAATTTTGAGCCCAAGATGATTTTGTTTATCATCCTCAATAAAACCTATGCTTTTTTGCTGCTCCATTCGCATGTCGCGTTTCCAGCCTTCCCAAAAGAATGGCTTTGGCGGTCCCTTGCTGGTCATGAAGGAACTCATAATCATGCCCAGAAAGTCCTGCATCCAGCTGGACACAAGTAATCGGCCATCGAGCCCCAGCAGCCACAGCAGTTCATCGATCCGAACTAAATTTTGAGGGCACCCAAAACCGGCCCAAGTCATCCACCTTCATCCTATCTGCCTCTCTGCAACTCCGATCAATCTGAGCAAATTCCATGCATTTACCATCATTTACCAACCTGACAAGCCATTTTTGAAAGGATTTCCCGCTGTCAAACCAGCTATATGAAAGATTTGAAAGAACCTCATGGGCCAGTCAGCCAGATCATCCAGCAGTCCCCAAAAATCGGTCCAGAATACCTCCTCCACCATGAGCTTCTTTAAAGGCTGGGCCTTTTCTCCAAAAGTTGAAATCTTTTTTCGTCTCCCAGATGGTGAAGGAAATGTAGCCTGAGAGGCGATGGTCTCTTCCGCAAGACAAAATCCTATCAGCCACTAGCTACTAGCCAAGGTCCAACTATCGCTCCGGGTCGCTATAATCATCACCGAAGTTCACGGAATCGTCTGGGACTCTTCGCATTAAGGAAAACCAACCTAGGATGAGTGGAGGCACTTTGGGGTGGGAAGCACGTTCCAAGGACCGCATGCCAAGGCGAAAAGTCTCCCTTGACAGCTTGACACGCCACAGGGCGGCAACAAATTCAGTGGCAGCCAAAAAATGCACGAAAACAAGGTAATTTGTTTGATACTTCAACATACTTCAAGTGTATATAGCTGTGTGTCAACATTGAACCAACACGGGTGATCCGATTTGGGAGTCAAGAATTTTGAGCCACAGCCAGCTGGTACGATGGAGAACTCTGTTTTGGATCCTTGGGAAGAAGAAACAAGTTACCAGCGTTTGCGTGGGTCGGTCGTGGAATCACCATGAATCACCTATTCAAATTCAAAAAGTTTCCAACACAATTTTTTAGCCAGCTTTGCAACCCAACTGCAGCTTCCAGCAGTTCCAGGTTCCAGGGATTCGAGAGTTGCATTCTGGTTTTGACTGGCATCTGTGATGGACAAGTCCCAGAGAGATTGAAACCCAAGATGTTGGGAACAATTCAACTTTGCCATAGCAAAAGGGTCCAAAAAAAAGAAGGAACGATGTCTTCCTTCCGCTGTTGATCTCCATCTACTTGATTCAAGCCCCATTCGGTTGGTATCGTAGCATTTTAGATATAATATCTATTAATGGTGTCCTTATTAGTAATCTGCTATATCCGATGTTGTATGCCCATTTTCCCGTTTTCAAAAATGATTCTACAGTATGGTTTCTATCCCCATTGAGGCTTTGTTGTCTGATCCTTTACGGTTCATATCCCCATCTATGTGTATATATATATACACACGTGTACTCCAAAGATGTAAAAATAACATCTCTATATCACTAAATTCTATCTTACCCTGTATGTATATATATATATATATATATTATTATTATTATTATTATATATATACACATTACATATATATATATATATATATATACATTATATGTTATATATATATATATATTATATACATATATATATATACATATATATATACATATGTATAGTTTTTTCCCCTTGTTGGGTTCTGATCCCCGCTCGCTACAGCAATTCTCTCCGGGCCACGGAAGCCCGGCAGCGTCAGCAAGGAACTCTTCCGCTGCGCCCAGCGCTGTTCGAAGGCCGCATCCGCGCCCTAGTTGTATGATGTGATGCTATAATATATGTGTATATATGTATGTATATATGGCAGTGTGTCAAAACCCTGTACCCCTGGTGAACATCAAAATAGCTGGTAAATGGATGTTCATCCCACTAAAAATGGTATGTATAGGTATTGATCCATAGCCATATATTCCTGTCAATATCATCAATATCTACATATATCATTCTATATCTAAGATCATTTTGAACATAGCTCTAGAGCATACCTCAAGTCCGTCCAACAGCCCAAGAAAAATGAGTGGCAAGGGTTGTGCTAGGGGTCTGTTGGAATGTTCTTAGAGAAGGAAGTCACAGGGTTGAGGCGAAAGGAAGGCTGGTTTTTGATCCAAGCCCCATGTGTGGTGGTTTTCCCCCTTGTTGAACAATGGCCAATCTTAGATGCACTGCATCGTTTTGAGACAGTTTAACATACATCCCCATTTAATATAGTGCTGAACGCTCCAAGATTGACCCATTGTTAAAGATTGATGGAGTGAAGATTGGTTGAATTTGGTGAAGATGGGTGTATTTGTTTCTGGAAAATTGCTGCCAAAATCTGCCCTTTTGAGGTGTTGTTTCATGTTTTTCTCAATGATCTGAGAAACCAAGCCCTTCTCCAAGCCTGGCCTCACGCACACTGAAGCGGTTGGAGGCGATGTAACGCTCCGAAGGTTGCAACGCATCGCTCTGGCGGGAAAAGCTTGGATGAAAACCAGTCATTAATTGAAGAACTTGGGAATATTTAGATGAACTTAGATGAACTTACATGAACTTACATGAATCCTTCTGAGAACGAAGTTAGATGAACTTCGAACATCTTGCAAGCTATTCATTTTTGCAAATCCTTGCCACATGAGGGACGTGATCTTCTCCATTTTCGGGGTTCCATGTTGGCATGAGGCGATGAATGGTTTGACCAAAACATGTGGGTGTGGGGCAAAATTGTTTGCACCAAAATAGCTGGGTTGCCCCTAATATTGGAAAATAGAGAATATATGAAAATATGGTATAATGGGTCTTGATCTATCCCCATATTTTTGGGGATTGGTTTTCCCTAACCTTGGAAGCAAGGCATATGTAGGGATTGTTCTGGAACTTTGGACATACAGAAAACCACCAGTTAGCCATTTTAAGGTCTGTCAAACCCATTTTGAGACGTCAAAAACATTCAAAAAGAATTTTGGGTTGGAAAACTGTACACCGTTATCTCAAATGATGTGTGTTTGATTCATTTTGTCAGACAGAAACCGTACTTTGAATGCTGTAGAGTCAATGAGCGTTCTTCTTCCAAGCAATGAAACATAATGAAAGCGTCCCGAAACTGCAAGGGAGGTTTCCCAGGAAGCCATGTTTGGGGGTAAAAGCCATGGTTTCAGCAAAAAAAACCTTGAACCAATTTGAACCAATTCATAAAACGATCTTCCCCAGTGCCTCAGCGGATGCCGTGGACGTCTCGGCTGTCTCCGCTGTCTTCACTACGGCGCGGCTCACAGGCGATGGCCGCACCTCGGGCCGTGGGCCATGAATCCGTGGTCCAATGGGGAAGCAAGACCATCCTGGGGAATTCGACCAATGTTGGTTGAATAAATGTGCGACCCAACTCAACCAAGATGTTAGCACTGCCCTGCAAACCATGGCACTAGGAAAACCAATTACAGATGGCGGACGTGTCATTGCCATATGAAATCAAAAATATTGCTGTAAAATAGCTCGGCCAATCCTGGAACTGGGATATGAATCCCTGGATTTTTGCCTGTCCTGATGCCATTTTTTGTTGCCATTCGGTGCTTCCCTGGGACCTTCCCCGGATGTCGTGACCCGCGCCTTGACCGACCAGAACTGGCCCAGAGCAAAGGCTGCGCCATAAATCCCCGCGACCAAGGCCAACCTAGGTCGGGGCAAGTGATCCAAAAATTGGAGAGCTAGAGATTACAAGATATTATTACCCTCTCGTGAACTAACATTGCTATGGAAAATGGCAATCTATAGTTGATTTACCCATTAAAAATGGTAATGTTCCATAGTTATGTTAAATTACCAGAGGGTAGAGATCATTAGAGCTATACTTTCAAAAAAAAATGAGTGTTGTCTAAAGCGGTATGCTTCGCGTTTATGAATTGGGGCAATGGTGAGCGATTCGCATCAAAAAAAAAAAGTGATCTCTGTTCCAAGGTCTTGGGCCGCCCGATATGAAATGGCTTGGAGATAGGTACCATCACTGGGTAATGCAATTATATGTATATAGGATATCCATATTATATGGGATATAGGTGACATCAATGATATTAATGATATCAATGATATCCATATTATATGTGTATCTGCATAAATTGTGGGTAATGCAATTATTATGTGCAACTATAATAGTATGGATTGCTGTGGATAAAAATGCCATTTCCCATACGGAATATCATTTGTTTACATATACATATATAATCATATATATGTATGTAATGATATATGATGCATGATATATGATATTTACTTGTTTATTCATTTATTTCTATATATATATATATATATAAATCTATCTATATATATATATATATTAGTTTATGTTATTTTATTTTATGTTATTATATTATATCATATTATATTATATCATATTATATTATATCATATTATATTATATCATATTATATTATATCATATTATATCATATCATGTTATATTATATCATAGCATATCATATTATATTATACTACAAATGATGTGTGATATGTATATATATATATGGATAAATTATGACAATTCACTAACCGGGATGATTCCCCTTCTTAACCATCAAATCATCATTCCAGCGAGATCCCGACGTTAGCAGATCCATTCTTTCTAATCCATCAGGTTTTGGAGATATTAATGTCCCTCTCGTTATTGCACCATATCCCATGGGTCCCATGAGCTTTACAAGTTAAGTCCACTGTGATGCACGCTCAAATGTCTACTGTTCTATCAGGAATCAAAAGGGTCAAAACTGGCAATATGGATCTAAATTCGATACCTCATATGTCAAAATCGGACGTAAAAATGGACCAATGTGTGGTCACATGGCACAGCCCCATCTTCCCAGACGAGAACCACACACTGGGAGGCTGCGCAACCTGTGGGGAGAGTCGGCATAGTTGCATAGCTGGAAGAGATGATGCTTAATTATGTCTTTGGTCTTTGATGTTTTTTGTGTTTTTTTTTTGGAGGGAATTTCATGGATTTTGTTTTTGAATGGATCGTTGGGATGCCATACCATGGAAGTCGTGACCCATCGTGACCCTTCGACCACTGGCGTCCACCAAAGGAAGCTTCGCACCTCAGAATCTTTCCGCGACGCAACATGGCACGGCTGATGATTCTCAATCCTTTTTGTGATCCAAAGTGACTCCCGTAATGTTCCTGAGTGAAATCTGACTTTGGCTTGCAGATGTTGTTGAAAAAAAGTTTGCCCTGAGTCCAATCTGACTTTATTCTCCGAGCCAAAAGCTGTGGTCGTCCCAAAAAAGCGCCCGATCCAGCCCTGGGAATCTGAGCTGGTCACAGCACCCCCGAATGGCGGGTGGTTTCGCGATCATTTTCTTTGTTGAAACCACCGTTTGTATGTTGCTCCACTGAGATGAACATTCAAGTCAGACTTGATTCGATGATCCTTGAAGCTACAAATGGTTTGGAAAGGAGTATACCTCCCCACATGTATCCCAGTCACAACGGGTTATGCCGCAGCCATGTTACCATACCGGATCATCCAATGTCGCGCCCAACCATTCCCAGTGGGCAAAAAAAGTCATTGCTGCAGCCCATATATACCCCATATACTCATAATATGCAAATATCAATACTAACTATTAAACATACTTACACCTGATTTGGCAAAATTACGTTAAAATGGGAGATAGATGAAATTAGACATCATATGACATAATTATCATTAAACATATATACCCTCTGGTAAATAAACATAGACCCTGAAAATCACCAATTTTTAATGGAAACTAGTCTTCCAACCCCTATCTGCCAGGGTCTATGTTAATTTACCAGAGGGTATATATATATTACGTTTTGTCCATATCATTGCCATTGGGTCTTCTTGAACTTACGACATCAACTGGGTCCCATTGCCACCCGCCTCGCCTCAGCTCCCATTGCTGCGGACCGGTGGCACGCAACGCACAATTCAACTGAGTAACTGATCTTTGCTTGAATATGTCTATGTATACATTGTATATTATATATCGTATATCATTAATAATCATTATGAATAACATTGTATACAGTATTATATATATATATATGTATATCATGAATAATTATTATGAATACTATTATCAGCACTACACTATTGCGTATGTCATATTTGATCATTGTCAATTGTCCAAGAGTCTCGTTTTTTGGGATCACACTGAAGATCTGACAGAATCGTGCTTTCGGCGTCCCCTTCTCCCTGTGTTTGGCTGCTTGTATTCCCTGGAGACATTCAGCACCATCACACAGAGCCATAACTTGCAGAAAGTCCAGGCTGGTCAGTTGCCGCTTCAAAGACATCGACATTCATCAAATGGTCTTTTAACTGACCTGATCCGCAAGTGCAGCTCTGCATCAGCAAGACAATGATTGATTTTTTTTTGGGGCACAACGTCATAACAATATCTCAACTGGCCTATCGCTGTGGTGATGTGGCGCTGCAACCTCTTTTGCAACTGGGAAGCTCTGAGAGCACTAAAAATTCACCATCCACATTGGCGGAGGCGGCGCGAAATGCTCGCAGCTTCAAAGATACATGGGTTTGTCCCAAAAAATAGGGTATCCCCAAAAAGACCCTCACATATCATATCATATCATATCATATCATATATGTTCCCATGGAAATCACCACAAATTTGGGGGGCATACCCCGTTCTTGGATAAAGCCCACATACCAGGTATAAGTCACCCTGACCCAGATCGGGGTGGAGGGAACCGCCTTAGGCGACCCCGAATGGAACCTGCTGGTGCCAATCTCTCAAAAACCTCGAGTGATGTTTGGATGATCGATTCACCTAAATAAAAATGGACCTTTGGAACCAACCAAGCGGGTTGTTCATGATCCCATTGGTCCTAATGTCACCGGGCCCTCACCGGCCCTTGATGAGTGGGAACTCTGACAACTTCACCGCAGAGAGTCGCCCGAACGCTTCCGCCGCATGTCCCGTGCGAATACGCGAGAACCTGGGACGAGGGAAATGTGGATCGAAAAAGCGAGATTAGAACTTGCAGCCCATAGTACAGTAGCCCCCGCTTCTTGGGAAATCTATGGGATTTCAATAGATGGAGTGGGAAAATCTAGAGGCAAAATTGATGTCTGTCAATTGTCCATGTATTTTCCCAGAATTTCCCATCAATGTTCCCTTCAACCAAGTCAGTGTTTCTAGTGACAGGCTCCCACCTATGCTGTGATGATCAGTATGGCGCGCTGCTCCGACTGTGAGGATTCATATCTTGTAGGCGACTGTGGCCACAAGGCTTAGTCGATGCAAATCAAGCGTGTTGAATTCGGGGCGTCTACAAATCCCAATCTGTATCCTTATCTTATCACAATTCAAAGGGAATAGTCGAGAATATGATTTTCCGATTTTGACCATGGATACCATGGGCTGGTTTTCGCCCCATCTTCCAACTTTTGAATGGACTTAGTGTGTCTTTTTTAAATAAACAATCATTCCTGGTAAAGAACAGTGTCTCTGAATTGTCCAACTCTTCAAGACAAGTGATAAACCTGGGTAGAAACCTCGGCTCTTAAAGATCCCTACCCTCTGGTAAACAAACAAAAAGCTATTGAAAATGACCATAGAAATAGTGGATGTTCCCTTTAAAAATGGTGGATCGTTCCATAGTTTTTTGTTGGTTTACCAGAGGGTAACCAGGATCCTATTGGGCTTTTGTATCCCTGAGACCTGTCGGCGAGGGACTCTGCATGAGTGATGACACCATCACCCTTCTGGTCAATGATGGAAAACAGCTCCGCGCACGCGCCAAAATATCCGGCCTCGCAGGTGAAATCAGCCGACCAAAGTTACGCTCCGCTCATGCGGATGCAAAAAGAAGGATAATAACATACAGCTTTGTATCACAATATATACATACATATTATATATATCATATATATATATATGTCATATATATATATATATATCATATATATATATATATATATATCATATATATATATATATATCATATATATATATATAAAGACGAATGATATATACAAAATCAACCGAGGACACTGTATTAATTATAACTATGTATGCACCGACCAGCCCGCCAGGTGCGTGGCAGCCTGCTCTAAACCCTCGCTCCACTCGTCCTGGGGGCAGCAGGAATATATCGGATCTTGGATCAACCGGAGACAGCAGGCCTCCCCATCGATGGTTAATAGATGGTTATTGTATGGTTATTATATGGATTAATATGGTTAATATATGATTAATAGATGGTTAATTAATATATGGTTAATAAATATGGTTAATATATCAATGGCCATGACTCAGGAACCGATTGATTGGAGCTAGCTACCATATATAAGGCCTATTTTTTAGGCCTTTTTTTAAGGGAATATCCCCACAAAATAGTCCCATTGATCAATGATTCCGTACTAAAAAGCTTGCAGGAAATGAAGCCATCCATGTCAACGGTCATCCCGAACCAGCTTTTTTCATCGCTCCTGCGACAACACGCCATCCAAGTTCTTCTCCCAGGTTTTCCATGCCTCCACTGAAACTATCACAGTTTCCTCATGCTCAGTATGAAACCATCCAATTTTGAGGGATCCTTTCTGAATTTCTCTTGAGCCAATCAAAAAAAAAAATGGAAAAAAAAAACACCTGCAGAAATCGCACTCAACCCATGGTCTCCATAGTCTCCAGCGCCTTTTCTAAACCACCGAAGTGCCATAAGATGAAGCTGTACAACTCGTTGGTCTGGCCAGGACACGATTTTCCGGGATACTGACTGGCACTAGAGTTGTCAGGGTCCATTTAGACATCGATTTTAGGTACGCAGATCATTGAGCTGAAGATACCTTGGCCATGGCCATGTTCAACCGCAAGAATATTATTCCAAAGCAATAAAAAAAAGAAAAACTAACTGATGATATTTGTCAGTGCCCCATCTTTCATTTCAGAAAGGTCATGCTGTGGCCAGTTGACCTGTTGCATCTCTCAACCAAGGCCCTTCTGAGGCACCTGTCTATCAAGTTCGGCTTTCACGGTCTCCAGATAGGCCCACTCCTGCCACAATCAGCACAAGCTGACTCTATTCAGGACCTTCCCTAGAGGCCCTAGCTTCAATTTCATGCCGCCATCAGAATCGATGAAAGCATCTCTGTGCAAGTGGCCCTGAGGCACAGCTTAGATTCACTTCTCATTTTTGAGAGCTCAGTCCCAAGCAAGAGTAGCAAGTATAACAAACATAGTCTAACAAAAATAATATGGTTCTATAATGTTATATATACATAGTATACATACAAAACAATAGTCTAACATAGTTGCCCAATAAATCTTGAGATGTTGCTGCGGAACCATCCCAAAAAAAAACAACAATCAACATGAACAACGGCTACCTGAGGCGCTCGTCTTCCCAACAAACGGGAGAAATCATGCGCCCCATTCGAGTTGTCATACATTAATGGAGACAATCTATGGTTAATGATGGTTATTGTATGGTTAATATATGGTTAATTAATATGGTTAAGGATGGTTAATATATGGTTAATTAATAGTATTAATATGTTGTTAATAGATGGTTAATAATATTTAATATTGGGGCCAAAAAATGAACAGTTGCCATTTTTATCACCACTCTGTGTCCATTTTATATAAACCATGAGTTCCCACATCCGTCGTCCGTTGCAGCCTGCAATGAGACGTTGCCCTCTTGCGTGGCATCCAGGTGACGGAAGATGGCTCGGAAACCTCGGGGCCCCCGAAATATGGCTGGAAAACATTGGTCATTGGATTGGTTTTGTTGGGAAAATCTACAGGAAACCATGGTTTTTACCATCAAATTTGATGGGCTTTCCGGTTAAAATTTTCCCATCATCCAATTCTATGAACATTGGAAAGTAAGCCATGTTGGGAGTATGGCAGACGTATTATGGATAACATATATATATATAACTGGAGGTGTAAAACAAGCCATCTTTTAATGGAATATGATGGGAATTTTTGTTGGAATGTAATGATGTCACCAACAATAAGATGATACTGTTTGTGGGGAAGATGACGATGAATTGGAGGTCACCCCAGGGATGGAAATTGAGATTTTTCACCCGGCTCTGCAAACTGAGATGTTCCGTATTTTCCAGCACAACAGCAGCGATTCTTGTGAATTTCTGTGCTTTAACAAGCCAAGAATAGGGAGATCAGCATCGATCACTAACCAAAGTGTTTTTTTCCATTGTTGGTGAGCTTTTTCAGGAAGCAACCATGGGTATCTGATTCGTTACCTTCTGGCAATCAAACATGGCAATGGAAAGTCTCCCATTTACAGTTGGCTTTCCCACTAAAACCTCCTTTTATAGAGGATGTTCATGGATACTGACATATGTTCCCATGAGTTTTCAATTCAAACCCCCATTTATAGGGGATTTCTCAGCGTACCATGTTTGATGACACCAGAGGGTGTCAAGATGTTGATATTTTTATGTCACAGAGGATGTTGCTTCAACGTGAGATGACCTGAGCAGTCCAAGGCCAGCAACATCTGCATATATAACCCTATTAGTATATATACATATATATATATTTACTATTACTATATATATATATTACTGTTACTATATTCTTATTATTATGTATTTACATGCAATTCTACGTACCTATATGAAGTTGTATGTCACTACATGTACTGAAATATGTAATTCTACACATGTCATTTACTCGGTGTATACGCAGTGTCTTTCTACATTGGCATCTGTGATGAGTTCGGAACGCTCTCGTCGATTCTTTGCGAAGCGAGAGTCCTCCAACCTGCAGGGTGCGAAGCGGGAAGTTCAGGAAAACTACGATGTATGGATTACCCAATGCATTATAATATATCATCATCATCATCATCATCATCATCATCATCATCATCATGTATACAGTGAAAAATATGTCCCCTCAATGATACACGATATATGTCCATCTGAATTATACCTCCTAGTATGGGAGGTTCCTGCAGTTCTTCTTGTAACCCTTTTGTGAGGATAGAAATACATGGACCCCTGTGAACGTTGGCATTTGTGGTGTTCTCGAGGATACCCAGCCGGTTCCAAAGTCCCGGATCATGCGACCTGTCACAGTATTCCTCGAACTCGTGCAAGGAGATGCCACCTGAGGCGGGAATTCAGCCCTTAGTTTGGAGACCAACAAAAAAAACAAGGCAAGTTGGGGAAGCAGCTACTTTGAGCCGATCCCAAATAGAAGGGTCATCCCTTCATGTTGAGAGAATGAAATCCCCAATGAACCAGGGTGAAAATTAGACCCCGCCCAATAACAACCATAGATTTTGGTCAGCAAGGATTTTGGTCACTGCGCATATCTACAACTTTGACAAAGACATCCATTTGGTACAGGTTTTTCAAACAATGGCACTCTCCGAGCACGATCGGCATCTGAACCTCGCTAGGATGCCGCACCATTACCACTGCCATCCCCATCGATGTCCCGAAAGGCTTGCTTGAGGTCACCCACGTATTTGGCATCCAGCAGCTGGACGGGTTCGTCAGCCCGTTTCAGGGGAAAAGCCGCCAGGTTTGACCAACAGCATGATTCGAAGTAACAAAAAGGGTCTTGCTGGTTTAGTTGCTATGGTTTATTGCGATTTTTGATCGTGTTTTCCAGGAGGGATATTCTTGTTGTGCTTTTGATACTAACAATCCAACATTTACGAAGCCTGGAAACTGAAAATTTGGTATTTATTTACCCCCAATATATGCTATTAACAATCGGGAAAATGAGGATCGACCATCACATTTTGCTGGAAAAACCTATTTTCAAACGAAGCCGCATGGTGTATACTGGACCTAAGGTACTAAGGTACAGTGACAGCAACCCGGACAATGCCATGCTGCATGACCCACCAAGAGCTTTAAGTCAGAACCCCACCAATCGGGGAGTTTCCGCCACGGGTTCACTTACTGTCATTGCGGTACCCCAAGCAAATCGGATGGTTGAAAGAGATCGGCAGAAGTAAAAACTGAAAAACAAAAAAAAAAGCTGAAATCTACCTCAAAAATCCTCAAAATTCAATGAATTCAAGGGTTGAGCCATGACATGAGCACTGCCATGGGTCAATCTCGCCTCAATGAAACGAATGATGTCCAGACTCACATCTGAGAGGATGGACCACCACTCCACGTCCTGGAGAGGCTGTTGGGAGCATCACTTTTTGGGGAAGCTGTGTATGCTCATCTGGTGCTGTGTGTGTGTAAAATATATATATATACTGATATGAAGTAGTATATGAATAAAAAATAATTCTATACATACATATATATATATATCATGGGAGGCGTAATACATATATTTATACATATATATATGTGTGTGTGATACCGTTTATGAAATATCATATTGTGGTATATTGTGGTTACAATATGGGATATGCAATATGATATGTAGCCCCAGTTGGGATTCCCAGCACCATTTTTTTAAATCGCTCAAGCAGATTGAGGGTCTAAGGGTCAACTTGGGTCCAACGAGAAAACCATATTTCTTTCAGTGTGTTGAAATGATCCAAAAGCATCGTCATCCCAACATCAAGATGATGATTCATGATGATTCGCTATGATTTTCTCTAACATCCGCATGCATTTTATATGTTTCCCAGTCCACCACACCTCTTGCTTCAGGGCCGGGGTCTTCCAGCGCCTTGGGAGTGAATCATTGCTGGTCATATTTTGAAAGGGGAAACCATCGCTTTGAGAGTTGCCGATTCTCCAAAATTTGGGAAACACCAACTAGGTAAACTAGGTACACTGGTACTCTTAAGCCCAGCTTTTTCGGGGTGTTCTGGTGATTTCGGAACACTGCAAGCAGTGAATACCTTCAGATGTGGCCCTAGGATCGCCACCCCACTGTGGAGAGGAACTCCATGCGAGTCTTCAAGTTGCGCTTCTGCCGCACACGCACAGGTGCAAAAAGGGCAGCCAGAGTCAAGAGTTGACAGACTGAATGATCCAAAGATGCAACAAATGTAGATCTATCACCCATTACTCCACCAAGAAGTTCAAAATGTTCTAAGTAGATCCCATGTTTTTAATGTGTGTCATTGGCTGTTTGTCATTTGGTGGTTTCCTAAGATGAAGGATCCCCAAACCATGGGTTGCAATACTAAAATGGTCATCCATGACTTGGATGATGAACGGGGGTACCCAAAAAACAAAGTTGCACCTCCGGCGCCACCAGGTACTTGGCCCGGAAGTTCCCTGCCTCAGTCGGAACATGGATCTATGTGGGCATGTCTCAAAATTGGGAACACAAAACCATTGGTTTCCTCGAAAATGACCAGTAACTTCAGTATATGTTTTTCAAGTCCGCAGATCTTTTATACAAATCCCATCATCAAAGATATGGAGGGGCTCCATTTATGTACATTGGGGGGGGGTAGGATCCAATGGAAAATCCGAAAATCCCCAACCAAAAATGCTGGAAAGTCATCCAACCTAAATGTTCTTGAGTCGTAGCTCCTCATCATCATCATCAGGCCTTCCAATAAATGATGGGCTAATTACCCCAATAGCTGGATGGCTGGGCGCCCCAACCCGAGGGAGGTCTGAGTATCTCGCCCAGGCCCTAGGGACACCTGGACAAAAATCCACCGAAAATGCTGGCTCTTCAGGGGAAAATCATCCATAAATTGGGAAAACACATAGAGAAGTGTGGAGAAAATAGAAGGCAATACCCTATGAATGGAGGTTTGAATGGGAAACTCATGGAAAATCATCTAGTCCATTGCCATGTTTCATTATCGGTGGGTATTTCATTGAAAAAAAAAGGTTGGATTTTCACCTACACACATCGTGGAAGGATTCCTCGTGGCCACGAAGCATGCCTTGCCTGTGACCAGTTCATCTTGAGTTCCATCCTGTGCCGAAAACTCATATCATATCTTGTCCAGGTGTGGATCAAATCAACTCGAGCTTGAGACTTGCTGAGACTCGCTGGGACTCGCTGAGACTCGCTGGGACTCGAATGATTTCAAGGTTCCAATATGTTCCAATTGGTCCTCTCGAATGTAGCGGGGCTCTGCTAGAAAAGCTCCCTCTTTCTGGTACAGCCTCAGTGCACTGAACATCTTCGCACAAGTTTCCTTCTGTTCCCTGTTTCTTCTACAGACCTCACGATTTTTTCGGTGGGTGAAACACAATTTCAAAACTATTGGTGATGTCTCACAATAAACATATACATATATATATATATATATGCATATATATATATATATATACATATATATATATATATATAGATACATATATATATATACATATATATATACATATATATATATACATATATATATATATATATATACATATATATACATATATATATAC
>Ga0126342_10007465_pt1 | contig 19523 bp, 18 predicted proteins | sample Cyp1metagenome_FD_92528 | JGI IMG/M metagenome (GOLD analysis project Ga0126342, IMG submission 92528) | Coral microbial communities from Lord Howe Island, Old Settlement Bay, Australia - Cyphastrea 1 metagenome | ecosystem: Host-associated > Invertebrates > Cnidaria > Coral ... | reverse complement strand
GAACTCAAAACCGTTGCACATACCGTGGAAATGGCAGTTTCCAGCTCCAAAATGCTGCAAATAGCATGGAAAATGGTGAGAACCGGAAATCCAAAAAAAATTCCCCAAACTAAAAAAAAAAATGCCCCAAACAATTTCCTACCCTTATAGTTATATGGGGACAATACTGTATATTGATATGCCATCCCATGTCCTATTTTTATTGGGGATTCCATTGGGGTTCCAGTGGTTTCTCAAGTCGTCCAGAAGCTGGACAAGAGAAAGTCTAGTGATGCCTGAAATGGGAAAGAACTCACCACTTCAAACAAGGCAAACTTCAATTTAGAAAAAATCATCATTTCAATATTGCCTAGAACTATATTCTATATCTACACTGATATCATTCTATGCAATAGGCATCTAAAGACATTTGCAGCTGTTTGTACCTAGGTGTGGCTTGATGATGATTCGATAATGTTTGTTTTCCATGGATGTTTCATTCTGCTGGAAATTTGATCCAAAAAGATCAATCGAACATCAATGGAAAATGTTTTCATGTTGATCAGTGCGCTTATTTCATGATATGTTGTTTTTTATTAAAAAACTCTTGTTGATTGAATCAATGGACATGCTCCATTTCGTAATCGACATCCGTTGATCTTTAGTAATTTGTCCATTGATATTCCTCAGAATTTCCATTAACGATCCATAAATTTTCCTTTCTGGATTTCGCACAATTATTCCATTCGTTTGCCGATTCTAGATGATGAATAGTGGGGGTAGTTCTTTCTTGGTGGCACTTCACCTTAAGCACTTTCTTTCTTGTCGTGGTGGTTCACCTTCAGCACCCTGATTGCATGTGTATACAACTGTCTATATATATATATACACATATTATGTATATATATATATATACATATTTATATAGGTATACATTTATGTGTATATATATAGGTATAGGTTTGTATGTATATATCTATAGGTGTGTCTCTCTCTGTCTATATTTATATATATATATATACATAGTGGGAACTGACCTTTCCATAAATCCTCATGAAACAGATTTTAAATCTCTATGAATCACCATTAAGCCCCTATGAATACCCATTATTAAATCCCTATGAAACCACCATTAAATCCCTATGAAATAACCGTTCAGTCCCTCTTAACCTCCAATGAAATCACCATTAAATCTCCTTAAAATCAATCACCATCATTTTTTGTGAATCACTATTGATTATTGAACCCCTCTTAAATCCTTCTTAAATCCCTATGATTCACCATTAAATTTCCACAATGAAATCATTAAATCACTTTAAGCCATCTTAAATCACCATTGAATCCTTATGAAATCACAACTAAATCATTCTTAAATCCATCTTAAATCACCACTAATTTCCTCTTAAACCACATTAAATCCTTATGAACCACCATGAAATCCTTCTTAAATCACCATGAAATCCTTCTTAAATCATCATGAATTCCCTGTGAAATAACCATGAAATGCTCCTGAAAAAACCCTGTGAAATCACGGAGATACCTGGATCCGCCAGGCTTCCGGGCAAGCCACTGAGTCCATTCTTTCCCGCCTGGCGACTGTTCTCGGCCCGCGCGCGGAACTGTCCTTGGCGTCCAGATTGGATGCACCCACCTCGGGCGCGGAGGGGGAAGTGGGAGGATCCCAAATTTGGGGCCTGAGATTGGTGCACCAGCAGCAATTCATTGTGACAAGCATGGTTTTTAAATGGATTTATATATATATATAGATGGATTTTAAGTGGAGCAATGTAGGTATAGAAATGATAGAGGGGCTATAAATGGGGCTGAACCAACCAAAAAACCTGGGGATAGAATCAAAACGTGTGTGGTTGATTGTGGTCCTCTGTGTTCTACCCATACGGTAGCTAAATGAGCAGCAAACAACACTCCCCCAACAAACAAATCCCAGGGTCATCGGGCCTTTATGTTGGAGAGATCATTGGGTTCCCCATCTGATGGACCGGGTCCTGACCTTTCAGAGAGTTGATGATTAAATGAACATAGTTGCACCAAGCAGCACGTGCGACTGTATATGGGATGGTATTTTGGAAGATTCACAAAATTGGGTCCCCCAAAGTTCGAGCCAAACCCCTGTTAAACGCAGGGCTTTGACTTTAAGTCAGAAGTTTCATGCTGAAAAGTCACGAAGACGCAGGTGTACTACCTTTAGCCTATGGTGAAGCTGCAGGGATACATTTGCAGGCGCAATTTGCTGGGCGTCTTGTGCGGAAGGACTACATTTGTTTGTGCGAAGGTCCTTCACTGGGCGAGACGTCTCCCGGTGTTGTATGTAAGTTCGTCAGAATTTTACAGTTTTGTTTCAAGCATCGACTTTTTCTTTCAAGATGTTTATTGTATATTTTTTCAGGTTTGCTTAAGTGGTTTGAAAGATCTCTGGCCCTTACATGGTACTTACTAACAGAAAGCAGGGTTCATTTGAGTCGGGATATCGGTCGCCGAAAATCATGCAGCCTCCAAAGTGGCAATCCGCTAATATCGGAAGGAAAGTTAGAACATGTTATCCCGATATTAATCCCATATGTTTATCATTACTATTATTACTATCATCCCATTAATTATGTTTTCTTGGTCGAAAGTTTGGCAAAGATTGGCGCCAATCATGCTCAACATGACCTCAACATGAGCATTTCTTGCTCCAAGGGGGTCCTATGCTGCGATCGACCAACCTTTGCGCACCACCGGTATCGATGGTGTCAACTCGCGAACGGAGGCACACCGGGAGCATCGGCGCGTGGTCATTTTGATTCATCCCCGGGGATGGGTCAAAACCCTGTACAGATGGGCCCAACGGAGGCTACTACACAATATACTGTATATGTATAATATACTGTGTATATATATAATGTTATATTATATATTTAACTATAATATTAGTAATGGTAAGACCAATATTAATTATAATGATACTAATAATTCTTATATGCATATACACATTGCGCAATATGTTCAGATTTTACCCATAAAACTAAAACCATGTTAAAGCCAAATAATGAACCTTTAAGCTAATTTTACCGGAAGGTGCTAAAACCATATCCAAAAAAGTTGGCATTACTGGGCTTGCCACATTGTAAACATCAAGTGGCGGTTGAACTGTTGAAACATGTGGGAATCAATATTAGGAGCAGAAATGCCGATAATATCGGGGTGAAACAAACAGAAAGGGGTACAGTGGGTGTATGGAGTGTATGGAGTGTATGTCAGGAATGCATGTTGGGAATGTTGGGAATTTTGGGGATGAGTCACGACCTGTGATTTCCCGTATGTTTTTGTTGGGGATGATCATCCAGCCCCTTTTCTTACCAGAGTGAACTGACCAAGATCAATTTCTTTGGGGAGTTGCACATTTTTTTCTATAGATAGAACACCATATTATAATATTAAATTATAATATATAATTATCTATATATACATATCAATACGTTATAATGTGATACAATATATAGAAATATATATATATATACAGTATATATGGACTATGATCAAATATGTTCACAATGAAGTGGTAAGGCTTCCTGGTAAAGTTTCCTGGTAAGGCCTCTTCTTCACTTCAATGGGATGGTGTGAAACCCAGCCATAGTGAAGCAAAACATATGATATGTACAAGCCTCATAGATCTCAAAACATTTTTCTACAAAATATTGATGCTCTGGGTTGCTCCCCGCAGTTTCCGTATGGTCCAGCTTGGATTGTCTTGTCATGAGTTTCAGACCCTTTCTGCTTTCGATACGCAGAAGTTGACCGATCAAACCAAACTCTTCAAACACAATTATTCAGGTTATATTTACAATTTGGGGATGTGTCAAGACCATTCAAGACCTATATGACCATAGGGGGATGAGTATAGATCCAAGCTGTCAGAGGTGACCAACCCAGTGCTACCAGTGCCAGCCGCTGCCGCGAGGTGTCCGTCTTGGGCCGGCAGGCCGCGACGGCGTATGTGGTGAAGAGAAGATATCAGCTGCCGGAGCTGCCGGGCCTGGCGTCCGCTGATCCAGCCGCTGAGCTGAAGGTCATTTTTCGAGAGCCGATGGCGAAAATCAAAAGTCTCAACAAAGACTGGGTCTAAGTGTCTAAGTCAAGATGTTGGACGCTGATTAGATCCCTCATATTTGTATATATTGGTTGATTCTGTGACCCTGTTTGATGGTTCTTCTCTTTCTGCCATGCCAAAACAGCATCCCAGAGGTCCAATTCTCCCGCATTTGTCGCATTTTTGTTGAGGCGACGGAATTGATTTTGCTACGAGTTCGGCCTCTGACGGGCCGCACTCATCAGATACCTGGTTTGATTTATTGATTTGGGCTGGCGGACAGCCGCGGCGATGTTGGAAGCTCAATGAGTGTAGCTTTAAAAAATCATGTTCCTTAGGTTGTGCGGAAAGCTGACAGCGCAAAGACCTCTTTAGAAGCCTATAGACTATGTTTTCGCATTTTGAGGGGGAATTGGCAACGTAATCCCTTCTACTTCTCCCTAATACCCCCATATATATGTGCCCCAAAAGTGAAGATCCTATATACTTCACATTACTTAACTGGGGTATATAGAAGTGTATTTGATGTTCCGGCGTTACGGGATTGGATGATTGGACTATCTGAATCCACGACGTGCCACGGAAGAATCACTGGGTTCCCAGTCGTTGCACTGAGTTGGATACACGACTGGGTTATTTTTATACCAGGACCATACCCCAGTTAAGTAGACCAGAAATACCTTATAAGTATATAGACCATAAGTACATATAATATGTTATAAATACACCATAGATAATAATTAATACATATGTATATATATATAAATACAATCCCGATATCAGACTGACCTAAGGATTCGAGTTCACATGGCATCCATTGGCCGCCCAATTCTGGGGGACATGGTCTATGGCAGCAACAGCACCAGATGCGCCTGGGCTTTCGATCAGATGATCATTGATGGTATTTCCCAATATCGGATGATGGGAAACAAAACACGGGAAACTTAACCCCCCCCCCAGTCAATTTGGGGGCAAAACTCATGGTTTCCTAGATATTCCCTCAAAATCTTAAAGCAATCCATGGATTCTTGATGCACAGATTCTTGACTCCCTGACTGGCACATTCACAGGACAGCCGCCAGACTCGTGCAAAATACGGCAAAATAAATCAAAATAATCAGTCCATTGATGGTCATTGACACACAATGATGGCTCTTGACGATTAATGCTGACTCGTCATGACTACTGATGATCGAGCCATATCGAAACTTCATTTTCATTTCTCATTGATGGTTGATGATTGATGATTTCCCCACCATCAATCATGATGACAGTGATCATATGTGTGTATATATATATATTAATATATGAAATTTCTGACTATGAATGGTCATCCATGTTGATTAAGTCTTACTAATGATCATCAGCAAATATATTGTTGCTGATTAATTATGATTCGCAAATGTTCATGATAAGTATAGACTACAGTATAGATGTTTACAGTATAATAGCAACCCCAAATGGATAGAACCGTTGGAAACTGGAAATTATGGGGGAAAACATCATCTATACTCTCCTAGAAATATTTCTTCCGCCTTTTTGGGGTTACTAACACCCCCCAATAATAAACACCTGGGAGTAGTTTTTAGTTTGGGGTACGTTTAGTGATAATAACAATAGGGGGAAGGGGTTATATTATATTGATGAGTTATTGCCATCATGATCACAAGCCCGCCCCAGGTGCCTGTGACCGCCTCTTTTTGCACTGTGCCCAGCTGCGTCTCTACGACTTCGACGGCAAGGTCTTCCGCGTCCGCGCGCCGCTGCCGCGGAAGCTGCAGGAGCTCTTGCAACGGCTGGTGGTGAAAAAAAAAAGTTGCGCAGCCGGTAGGGTGAGGCAAAGAGATCTACAAAAAAAAAGTGGAAATCAAAATGTGTGTGTGTGTATGCGTTTGTTTGAAGACCATCTTCTCACTTTTGTTTTGTCCGAGGACTTTTGTTCGCACGACTTGTCAGGGTGTACATGGAAGGGTTAGGCTTGGGCTGCCAATGGGTAGGGAGGTCACCCACCAATGGCTGGCCAGGTGATGCGGGGCTGATGGACGCGGTTTGATGTCACCGTTTGGGGCTTGGAGTCAGACAGTCAGACAGGGAGACAGACTTCACTTTGCCCATTGATGTTTCTGTGTTTGCGGAGGTGTTGGTGTGTGGTCAGTGTGGTCTTGAAATTGCAATGAAAATGTTACATTTTAGGTTTGCATGTGCTTGATGCGTGTAGAGCGGGTCTGTTTGTTTTGGTTTATTTTGGCATTCTTTCGATTCTTTTGGTTCTATGTTTTGTTGTTTCGTGTTTTTTGACCTATTTGCCCGTGTCCTTTTTTTCTTGTTTTTGTATCAAGTGTTCAGCGTCCTGTTTGTATGTCTGTTTGTTTGCGTCTCTCAAGCCGTTGCTGTTTCTGCTGTTGGACCGTCGTTGGGTATGGCTCCTAAATTATTAGCCCAAAAAATCGAAGGATATGTTTTATTGATGTTTTATTGGTGTTTTATTGATGTTTTATTGATGTTTTCAAAGAAAAAGATCACGCCATCTTTGGTCATTTTTTGAGTCAGAGTGCGGCTTTGCGAAGAGCTGCTGCATCTCGGCTGGTTGGCTCAAGCTGGTTGGTGAAAGGCGCTGGTTCCCCTGGACGGAGCAGGTGGGCAATGGTCACCATCCCCAACAGACCCCCTCGATGGCTGGTGAATGGGATGCTTAATGGGATGCTTAATGGTTTACTACATGGGATGGTTTATGGTTTACTACATGAGGTATGACATGGTATGACTTGCCCATAAACCATCCATACCATCCCACCATAAACCATGTAGTACACCAATTCTGTGGGATTCGGTTTATTACCATTACTACAGGTAGTTATTATGAATACCTAATGTAGTAAACCATAAACCATAAACCATCAAGATCCATTAAGCATCCCATTAACCTTCCCATTATGGTTTACTGTATATTACTGTATCTGTTTCTGTGTTGTTTTTGCTGTTGTGATTTGCCCACCGGCAGGGCCTGGCGATGATCAATTTTATTTCGAAGACCTGCCCCTCAGTGCCTCAGCGGGCAATGGTGGGCACCGGTGTCATCAAACGTGGCTGACTGGAAAATCCACTAGAACTAGAGGGGTGAGAACATTGGAAAATCGAGTCTTCATGGGAAAATTCATGGGAAAATCATCGAACTAAATGGGAGGATTTATGGCATTGCCATGTTTGATTGCCAGGTGGTCTCTCCAAAAAAGGGTCATGCCAGAAGTGCCATAACCCACCCATCACTTCATGGCTCAATTGGTTTTTTCCGTCAAGAATTAGGGAACTCCAAATTTTGGTGTAGTCAGTGGATAATTGGGCCTGGGACTTAGTAATTTTTTTGACCCACCCAGTTTGGGTCTCAGTCAAAATTATTGGCCCCTGAGAATGGATACGTGCAAAATGGCAACAGTTTTTGATACCTTTTAGGGGTTCATTAGATCCCTCTGATAACTTCTGCAAGATCACAATATCTTCATTTTTTTCAATCATCAATGTATATATATATATGTATATATATATGTATATATATATGTATGGGCAATCTATTTCAAACTCTTAAGTCTTACCAGATGGTAAACTAACAGTTTGCGATGGAAAACCACCATTTTTCATAGGTAAATCGACTATCAACGGGCCATTTTTGATACCCTCCAGTGACCGCCTCTTCTCGAGGTGGCGCTCCTCTATGGCAAGCGGCCCTTACAGCGCATCGCTGTGGAGGCCCCAGGCGGATTTTCACCACTCATAAAATAAGTGTTTCTAGATGTTTCTATTAAATATCATAGTTAGTTATAATGTATAATATGTTATATTTATGTTATAATATCTGACATAATTTATATTAAATTAGATGTTGGGGCCCACCATCTACTATAGTTAGTGGTTCTAATTCTCCAACGAATACTTGGGATCATTGTTTGTTAATGTGTGTTAAGTGGTTCCATCTAATATCGGAATGGTTAATGTTATGGTTTATTTCATAGTCTATTTCAATGTTATTATGTGATCATGGTTAATGTGATGGTTTACCCTCTGGTAATTTGTTGCTATTGAAAATGGCCCAGTCGAAATAGTGGATTTTCCCATGAAAAATGGTGATTTTCCATAGTTATGTGGCTGTTTACCAGGCCGGGTATATCCTATTAAATCCCATTAAATCCCATTAAATCCCATTAACTCCCATTAAACCACCATTTTCCCATGGTTTTCCTATGGTTTATATAGGACCATGACGGGTCCCGAGGCTATCCCGAGGCCGTTGTTGCGGATCGGCGGGCTGAGGTCGGTGCTGCCAAGCAGCAGCTCGAGATCCCGCTGGATGTGGTGGCAGACATTCCCACCAAGGTGGACTCGAGCGTGCCTTGGAGACAAAAATCTTGGGTGATTTCATGGTGATTCAGAAAGGGAATCTATATGGATTTTATATGATTCTATGGGATTTAATGGTGATTTAAAGGAATTTATGGCGATTTCAAAGGTATTTGATGGTGATATATGGTGAGATATTGTGTTTCATAGGGATTTGATAGAGATTTAACGGGATTCAATGGGATTTACTGGGAATCTATATGGATTCTATGGGATTTATTGATTTAATGGAATACTCGAAGGTAAACATACAAAAAGAGGTGAAAAACCCGTAGAGAGCAATAGCATGCAATAGCTGTAGCCTCTGGTGATCAATGAACATCAATGGGCATCATCATGGTTTCACGGTAAATCATTGTGGTGAGGGTACCATAGCGGTGGTCAATGACCAGGTCTAAGTTGAGCACCTTGTGGCCGATTTGAGCATCTTTTGGGTTGCCCAATTGTTTTGTTGTTTGGATTACTGTAGTAGCGTTTCTGCTTCTTTCATTTCTAGAGCTCGAAAAAGCTCTAATTGGTATTTGATGTGTTTCGTACTTGTTGGTCCCTGGTCTTCCGTCCATTTTCTTATCGTAGAGAAACACAGTAAACAAAGCTACGGGGCTCGCTGTGAGGTCGCCTATGTGGGCAACAAGTACAACGCCCTCCCCTGGAAGGACGCTGCGCAGTCCTTCCAGGGGTCAGCAACGGAAAAGAGGTACATACCTTCTGGTACTCAAAGAACTTTCAAACATGGAAACAGAAAATCTTTGATTTATCATTCATAGATATTTATAGATATATTTATAGATGATTTTCCCATTAAAACCTCCAGTTGTGGGATCTCAATTCCCCAGGGAAGATTCCCCATTGAGTTCGATGATTTTCGATCCCAAACCATGGAGGACTTCGTGGACATCAAATTGGATGCCCGAAACTTGATCGAAGCTGACGTGAAGTCCGCCCTCACCGACCTGGACTGGTTCGGCAAGGTGGAATTTCTGGTGGAAGTTCTGCTGGGCAAAACGAGATGATGAGAGATTCCCTTGGACACCTTGGACACCTTGGAACCAAGGAGTTTTTTGTGGTGTGGTTTTCCTGAGTGTTCGTGAATGATTGATACTGATTGACAATGATATATAATGATTGCCTTGATTTTGGTGGATGTATTTGCCGATTGCCGACCACGTGACTTGTTGTAGCTACACCATTTGTGTCAACAGATTTGGGTTCCCTTCCGGTAGGTTGGATTGAAACCACCAAGTAGATCCAACTGTTGTGGGTAGACACTTGAATGTCTTGTTGTCAGTCAATATGCCATAGTTGTTGATGGCTTTTATATGCTTTTATGGTTTGTATCCCAAATACAAAAAGAGGATAAAAATGAACTATATAGACTTTTTTGTTTTGTTTCCATGTATCCCCAATCTTAGTTTCGGGTAAAACACGTTTGAATCCTTAGGATACAGTATACCGTATACCGATTGTCCCGAATTTATGAATCATGATAATGATCACTATAATTGATACATATTAATACGCATTAATACGCTGTAAAATGTGACAGATGAATGCATATCAATGTCATAAATACATCATTAAATACTACATCCATGTTATCAATAATGAACGAATATGAACTAACTAACATAAACACTATAACAATAAACAAGTCATAATGATACCAATGATATATGATAATATATAATATAATCTAATATAATATAATATAACATAATATAATATAATATATATATATATATATACATCATATATCATTAGATGTATACATCCCATCTATCCCCACATCAACCATTTCAGTATTGAAAAGCCGCTCCCATGGCCAGGTGAACGCCCTCTATGCCGGCAAGGCGGCGGAGGCCGAGTTGGACGTGGCGGCCCGGAGGGCTCAGCCAATCTCTTGGGGCTGCGGCGGCTGCCGTAAACGGCAACTACAATGGTATAAAGATGGGGGTCTAAGCAGAAAAATTGGGATGATTTGGGATATTTTGGATGATTTGGGATGATTTTGGAAGATTGTTAGATGATTTTTAGATACTTTGGGCTGATGATGGATGATTTTCACTATCAAACGGATGGATTTTGATTGGTTGCCATAATTTGAGAGTATCTGAAAATGGGGAATACCGCAATTAATGGGAACGTTATGCTATCTTCATAGAGAACACAATGGGGAACCAATGGATTTTGGGGTACTCTATTTTTAGACAAACCTATGTGGAGAATTCCTTACATGTTCACGTTTGTAATGTTTGTAATCTCTGTGATGTCTGCAATCTAAGTCTATGTGACAGATCTGTTTATTGTAACTGGGCAATTAGGTCATAGTTTTGCAGCCCTTACCCAGTTGCGAACTTGCGAGATACCTCCAACATCGCCATTTCAATGGGAAAGTCCGATGATCAACCACGCTGGGCCAAGTTTCAGACGAACCCGCGGGCCGTGTTTAACTAGCACAATTGTAAGCCAGTTTTAAATAGGATCGACCGCAGTTATACATGGTCTGTGAGACATGGACTGAGATTCAGCAATTGGTTTGTTGACATCCTGCAGAAGATCCACAAACAGACATTGCCACAAGTTAGTGACTGAACAGTGGGAAAATCTGACGAAACACCATGCAGACATAACCACCGGGCTTCAGCGGGAACCCTCCAAGGCAAAGACCACGGGAGCCATGAAGACTGTCCAGTGGCCCCAGTTGTGGCTCTGTGGTACTGCTGGTGAAAACTGATCCTGCTCAGTTCAAAGAAACGGAGGTTTCCTGAAATGGGGGTATCCCTAAATCATCCATTTTAATAGGATTTTCCATTAAACCAACCATTTTGGGGTACTCTCATTTATGGAACCCCCAAATCTCATTGCCTTTGAAGAAATGAATGCAGAATTGATACGCACTGATTGGGTTACGGAGTCCTGAGGTGAAATATCCCATCGCCAAGAAGTGAGACATGGAAGTTTCAAGATGGGCATGAGAAAAGTATTGACCTATCATTGTCAAGCCACAGTTTCATTCCATCGATTCTTGGTTGTACTTGGTTGTTGTGTTGATGGACCTCTAGCCATTGGGCCCACAATCTGTTGAACTAGAGAAGGATTTGAATGTGACCAGACAATACCGCTGGTAGGTTTGGCAGAAATCCGTCTGCCTTTCCTTGATTGACTGTTTTTGGGTGAGGTTTTGTGGCGCGTTTCTGGAGAAAAAGTGGCCCCTCGGGCACTTCATTTTGAGTGCAGGATGAGGACAGCACAACCAGACCAATGACCAATGACTGGAAAATACAATCAGAAATCCCAAGATGTTTTGTGGTGTTTCTAAGATCATTTCAGAAACCCCTCTCCCCCAAACATCCCCAACTGCTGGGGGGTTCCCGCCTTTTCCTCACCCGAAAATGAGATTTTCGCACAGCCCTGGCTCTGAACCGTGGTGTTGTTGCCGGCTTCCAAACCTTGGTGCTACCATGGGCAACGCGCAGTGCTGCACCTCGGCAGACACCGGCGAAGATGCCGCTGGTGAAGCCATGCCAAAGGTCGAGACGTGGCCTCCGAGTGAAGTAGGACCCCCCAGGTGCCGGCCATGAAGGAGCTGTGGGGATGATCCAGGCGTTGGTTCATCTTTTTCTGGGTTTATCCATTGGTCTTGCATTCTCCCCGTGAAAAGACAGTCATCAGAAAAAAAACACGCCCAGCTCCAGATCCATGACGCGGGACGCGGACGCCAGGTGTTACCGGTGGTAATACTCCAGCGGAGCGCATGTACAAAGCGAGCCTGGTGAAAGTCGAGGGTCAACCCTTGGGAATGGAGTCCTGGCTGGGCGAAAGCAAAGGTTCACCTGGGGCAGGTGCCCAAATTTGGACGGATCGAGTTGTGCCATGGTCAAAACATGCGTTAACCCCTCCCATCAATCGGGAATTCCAATGGCCAAGGCTGCAGGACCCATACCATCCCATACCCATATACCATGTTTTGACCATGGCACACATGAAGTAATTATACTGTGTATATATACTCAGTATACAGTATACCTATATCTAACTATCATGTCATCAGTAAGTGTTAATTACGTATGTATGATACATGCTATTATTATTGTTATTGTTGTGCTATAATATGTATATTATATATATATATATTATATTATATATATATTATATATATATGTCCAATCTGTGTACAGCCGTTTGGCCCATTCAGATTTCAGGGCTGTTGGATCCGTTTCGTATCTGCAGTGAGATGGTCACGGAAGTGGTCCTGTTTTGTTGATCAGGTAATCAAATCCCCACATTTCTTCCCAAAGTCCCAATCTTCATCGGTTTTTTGTGAGTTCAATCAGAATTGTGGGGACAAAACAGTCAAAACAAGTGAACATCCCATGTTTTCACGGTCAATTCATGTTAAACTCCCATGTTGCTTTGTGAAATCCAGCACTTTTGATCTTGGATCTGCCGAGGATGTGGATTTCATGGCGGAACGGAGCGTGTTGCCCATCCTCTTCGTATCTGGCGGCATTGCTGATGCCTGGAACAAGGAGCATCCTGAGGCCAAGATCAGTGCGGGCACCACGGCAGAACCGCACCGAGATCACCGAGTACTGTAAGGGGCCAGACGTTGTTTTTGTCCCGTAATGATTAGATTTAACAGGATTTAAGGCGATTGAATGGAATTAGATATGGGATTCAATAGGATTTTCATGGGATTGAAGTATTCTTGGGACATGAATTTGGATGTTGGTGGGGATATAATGGCTGTGACCGGGATACAACCATCAACAGTAACCAAAAAAGGTTGTATGATGGGAACCTAATATATGTATAGATAACAGGGAATAAGGAGAGTAATTAACTAGCAATTGGGATGTCCTATCAAATACTCTTACATAATAGATTTGGAATGATTTTGGATTGTATAATTGGTTAGGATATCTTAGGATGATTGACAGTTGATAACCAAAGAATGTTTTTTTTTCGGGAGATGCTTTTTTCAGAAGGGGGGGTCATCCCCAACTGGCCGATCTTTGCTGATTTCAGCCAGTCAACAAGCTAATATGATGTTATGTATGTTATGTTAGGTTATTTTTTGCATATGTTTGCCAGAAAGCCAACCATTTGAATCATTTGAATGGAATATTCGGATATACATTTCGGATACTCTACCTCTACCTTGGCAAATCACTTGGCAACGACCTCTCTGACCTCCACAAAATCGGAGGTGTAAACATACAAAAAATGGAATTGAACCATCATTAATCTCTGGTAAACTTTCACATAGCTATGGAAAATCACCATTATTAGTGGGAAAATCCACTATAAATGGCCATTTTCAATAGCTATGTTAAATTACCAGAGGGTAACATTTGTTGGTTTGATCTCTCCAATTGGGTCTATCCAGAAATGAGGTAGATACCGTAGTAGATACCCCAATATGTTAATGTTCATGGGGAACATGAAGACAAACCCTGGGGTTCATCCCCAAAACGGCACGGCCGAAAGCAACTTTGTGTTGGTGGGCTGATGATGATCCTGGACGTATTGTTGATCAAGAATTATCAATGATGTATAAAGTGTTGTGAAATGAACCGTAGTACTATGTGCAGACTATATCTAATTATGTAATTATTATATGATTATATATACACAACGACCTTCAAGAGATCTTAAATGAACTCACTGTTTTCATGATGCTTGGAGGGGGTATAAATCATCCAGACTGCATGGCTTCGGCATGTTGATTCCTGGAGACCCAGGCTTGAAAAAAATGGTCCAATGGTCCTGGTTACAGTACCATTCACAATATACCCATTTCAGGGGACTGAGTTGTGGTCTATGTGCCAAAAATCATGAGCTCTAGGCACATACTGTAGATGGTCTATATAGTTTTTAAAGATATGGCTTTACAACTTTGTGGTCCCAAATTGGTTTTCTTTGAACTTATGGACTTATGGCCCCCTAGATCCATTGGTTAACCATCATGATCCCTACCAAAATCGCCATTTGATTTTCAGACACACCGAAATCAGCTGGCTGGATCATGCTGGTTGTATACATCCCATTGAATCCCATGAAAATGTCCTTCTTTCACGGTTGAATCCCTATGTTTCTGCGGTCAAACAGCGAACTCATCCGAGGCGATGCCATTGTGGAAGTGAACGGTGTGCGAAGTGTGGAAGGAATGTTGCAGAAGTGCAAGGCACCGAACACTGCACTGATATATATATATATATATATATTATATTAATATATATTTATTTTTGTGCTGGTGGTGTTTATATATGATACATACTATCAACCCAAAAGACCAGGCCAGTGCCAGTTGACCTGGTCTTGCAGATAGGTGAGTGTAATTTTGAGCCACACCCGCATGCAACAAAAAGGAGCAAAAAGGTATGGAATAGAAAAGATGGAGACAGAAATTACTGTAGATTTTCCATGATTTTCTCATGTTTTTTTCTCCATGCTTCCATTGTTCACTTACGAAGTGTTCACCCCGGCCATGTATTTCTTTTTTCGACGTTACTCGACTCGATCGAGGTGGATCCTGTGCTTTCGCTGACCTTGATCAAGTGCCTGACCTATGGCCATTTGGTGCAAGACCTCGAGAAGCTCATCTCCATCAAAGGTGCCGAACGTCGAAAATCGGGCGCTTTCTGGGCAGAGAGTTTGGATCTGTTTTTGGTGTGTTTTGGCTTTGATGTGATGCGGGTGATTTGATGCTCCATGGCTATCATTTATCGAAAATGAAAGAAAACGATGATTAAACATGAACCAGTGGATTTAGAGTCTATTTTCAGACAAACTGAGACCTCGGGGAAAAAGATAAGCTCACTATGGGTTTCAGGAACACACAGATGATGTTTGATTGCCCTTTGGATGGATAAACGGATCCAACATTTTCCAAACACTTCAAACGAGGTTCCCTCAAACATTGCAATTTTGGGGCGTTGTTGCTCATTGCGTGTGAAAACCGAACGGTGGCAACCTGCTGAAAACATCTCAAACTGCGTAAATACCAATGTTTTGGGCCATCGTAGTTGTTTGCTAAATACACTGTAAATATCACCTGTTTTTAGCCGAGTGGAACAAAACACACATTTTTGGCTTGTGGGGGGCCAGAACACCGGTAGTTGCGATGTGTTTTTTTGCTTTGAGGGTCTTCAGAAAGGAACAAACCTACTATCACCGCCAGGGTGCGAAGTGCATCCTAAAATCACTCCTGAAATCAACTGAATTTCATGTGTTTCTTTCATACTTGCTGGCAAAATCATGGCAAAATCCCCTAACATGATATTCCATGATATTCCTAGACCCACCAAAAAACGGTAGCACTCCTAGAATATCATGGGGGTCAGCATTTTTAAGGCTATGCGGGTCACCAGGCTGTGGTCCCATCATGATCCGGCTGGCCTGGCACGACGCGGGCGTCTTCAACGGCGTGGACGGCTGCCCCAACGCGGCCATGCGCCTGGCGGGCGGCGGTGAGTACAGCTTCGGCGCCAATGCGGGGTTGCCGCAGGTGCAGGGGATCCCAGGAAGATAAGAAGTGGTGATCAAATGTTCTGCTAATTAATTGATAACCATATAAGCCAGAGATGTTTGGATATTTTTTGGATAAGCTGAATGAGGACTTACCAAACTATGATAACTATGCAACTATCAACCACTTACTAAGTCTACTAAGTGGAATCCTCCCAGTAGATACTGGGGACCGCGAACTAGAACTGGGGATGGCAAACCAGACATGTTTTTTGTCCATCAAAAGTAATGGCACATGAGTTGAAGATTTAACCATGTGATCAAACAGGGTGGCTCCAACTCATCAATTATAGGTGAATAATAGCAGCTTTTGAAGAATTGGTTTCCTCTTTACCCGTTTTACTCCCTTGGAATTTGGGATGTTGGGGGCAACCCTGACACAGAATTGATTTGATGTGTGGTTTGATCAGTGTTAGTTGATGATACTAAAATTGATATGTTGTATGTTTTGTTCAGCTATCGCGTAATAATTGATCATTAGAAGTTGGGTCTTAACTTAACAAACAAGGAATTTGGGATATCACCACCCCAAAATAGGGAGCGTATGAAGACTGGTTGGCAAATGGTTAGTACTTGGACTATCCCATTGTACGTCGTCAAATGAGGATCATACATTAAAATTCAATACCGGTAACATCCGGTAACCAACCCTGGCCATGGGAAATCCCACATTTATAGATGATTTTCCCATGCCAACATAGCACGTAAAAAAAGCGGATCTCACATTGCCATATTTGATTGCAGAAGGGACTGTACCGGTATAGTGTATGGGATTTGTTTCATTTGTTTCCAGCGTAGCTTTGATGATGGTGGTGAGTTTACACCACGAATTTCAGGTGGCCATTCCTTTGCTGAAGCAGATCAGCGAGAAGTGGCGTGGATGGTGAAGCACGACTCGATTTTAGGCTTTGAATCAATGTTTATCACCATCCATTTAAAGGGTTTATCACCATTAAAAGGGTCTATAGAGTCTATCCATTTATCACCACTTCGTTGTTTATCAACAACCAGCCACGTGAAAGAAAGGGCAAATCTTAACCATCCATTATTGGTTGGTCACTTTTGGGAGGTTGAACCACACAATGTATTCACCATATGTTGAGCTCTGAGCCTATCTTATCACCCCGTTGTGGCCTTGCCAAGTTACCAAACAACCAGTCTCGTTTGTGTTGTCCAAGACTGTTGTACATCCTATTTAGAGACCCATTACTGACAACCTCTCCCGCCCAAATCCGACTCAGTGGTGGATCATTTTGGCAGTACAAAGTCAGTCTCAGGTACGTTCCCAGACTCATTTCGCATGCGGATTTGTGGGCTTTAGCTGCAAACGTGCCTGGGCGATCGGCCGATTTGCTGATGGGTCCAGCGATTCAATAGAGAACGATTGTATGATTATGACGTATTATGATATATTATGATGATATCAGATTAATATCTTATTCTAGAACTATACCTTAAAATATTCTTATTATTATATATATTCATACTTATATTCCTTTATGATGTATTTTGGATCCCTCATCCCTCTCGTGTTTTTTTCTTCAGATCTCCCTTTCAGGTGGCCATCAAAGTCATGGGGGGTCCCAGCATCGTGACGCATTTTGGGCGCCTTGATGCGCAGGGCCTCTCCGAAGGTGCCCAGTCCGCGGCAGGCCGGCTGCCGGACGCAGACAAAGATCCTTGGACGGCCCCTTTTAAGGCCCTGGGATTAACCATAAATGTGAAAAAACATATAGTTAAAGATGTAGATGATATAGATGATATAGATGAATGGAATATAAGCCACTGATGGGATTAGATGGGGTATATAATTATATATATATACATATGATTATATATATAATATATATATATATATGGACCATGGATTATAAACCACTTTCTAAGTGGGATGCACATCCAAATATGTCTAGGGTACAAAAAACCACATAAAGCTATTTGAAAATGTCGGGAAAATGATGAGAATCCAATGGATACAATGGTGCCCTATAACGATTCCACCATTGAAGAATCAGCTAACTTGGTCAGCAACTTGCTTGGTTTTAAGCGGACATTTGCACTGAAAAACTGATTTTGTTGTTTCGCTTAGCAACCCACTACCAAAGAGGAAGGTTGTTCCAAAAAAAATCTGCAAGAGTTCCCTCAAAAATTCCTCAAAACCCCTGCGAAACCAAGGACGCCCAACATTTGCGCGATATTTTTTACCCCAAGGGGTTCACGGATAAAGACATCGTGGCTCTCTCTGGCGCTCACAGTGTTGGCGCGTGCCACGCAGATCGTTCGGGTTTTGAAGGTCCGTGGACGGATGACAAGTTGAAATTCGAGACTTGGAAGTTGTGGGGTCAAGTCATTCGATATATCATGCCAAAACGATACAAAAACGGAAAAAACATCGAAAAGGGTTCGAGAAAAAGCTCCTTTTGATAATTTCCAAGGACAATTTTCAAGGCAAAGGAAGGGAAAATAACCAAAACAATACAGAAACGAAACAAAATGAAAAGAAACGAAAAGGGTTCGAGAAAAAGCTCCTGGTGGCAATTCCCAAGGACCAAGGACCATTTTCGAAGCAAAGAAAAGAAAAATGAAAATGCCAAAGGGAGGAAAAAAAGGAATGTAAAACAATGAACAAACTTAACGGGGATAAACAGGGAATGATCATTTTCAATCCAAAAAAATATGATCAAAATGAAAAAACAATGAACAAATAAGAAACAATGATTTCCAGTCCCTCGCTGGCTGAGATGAACATAACCCTATAGGTTTACAATACTATATCATATCATATCATATTATATTATATTATATTGTATTAGATTAGATTAGATTAGATTATGTTATTATTATGTTATATTATGTTATATTATGTTATATTATGTTATATTAAGTAATATATATATATATATGTATACATATGTATGATGTTATATATATATTATATGCTTTAGATCATAAATCATGTCATTATGTAATGTTTTCTATACTTGGATCATATGATATGTCCTGAATCATTAGATGCGGGAGAATGCGGGGAGTTTCCACTACCAGCTCAGGGTATCTCCGACAGATGCATTTTGGATCCAATAAAAATGGGATGATGCACAGGATCAACGAGATGTATCCTCCGGTGTCATCAAATGTGGCAGTTGAACATCCCCTATCTATACATATATATATATATATATATAGATGATTATAGATGAACATTTCCTATTTATACCATCAGCCGCATGGACCCACAAATTTGTAGGTCTTTTTTCAGAAACCCGGTTTTTCCATGCATGTTGCCATAAATATGGGTCTTCCTCAACAAAAAAAGTTTTTTTGAATATCAGGATCTATGAGAATCTATATAGCCTCATAAGTTACTTATTGTAACCTTCTGGTATATAATATACTGGAAATCACAATCTGTTTAGGTATGGGTTCCTACATAACATGTGTAGACCTATATCCGCCTAACGATATGTTTTGGCTCAAGACGGATAAAAGGTGCCCCAGCTGCTTTGAGGGTTCATACATTTGTGCATGGTAG
>Ga0126342_10007464_pt1 | contig 19525 bp, 6 predicted proteins | sample Cyp1metagenome_FD_92528 | JGI IMG/M metagenome (GOLD analysis project Ga0126342, IMG submission 92528) | Coral microbial communities from Lord Howe Island, Old Settlement Bay, Australia - Cyphastrea 1 metagenome | ecosystem: Host-associated > Invertebrates > Cnidaria > Coral ... | reverse complement strand
TAAGTATAGGTTTTTTGACGTCAACTGTATTCTAAGTATCCTGTTTCAAGTTCAATTATGGGGATGCCCTGGGAAGCCAAAATTTCAATTCCATATTCTAAGTGAACGGTGTACCTTATATATGTACAGTCTCTAATGCAGCATCCACCAGTTAAGATGGTAAATCTCTGGCGCACGCATGACAGTGGATCCATGCGCTTGCAATTGATTTTCCATAAAGCTGTCAGCTATAAGGCTCCTTGACGTTGCACTCTTACAATCTTAATCTCTCATAAAGTGTATGTCCTTGGCTTTCTGCATAAACTTTGTTAAGCGTTGAACCAGTTTATGTACCAGTTTGCTGGTTACTGGCCCTTGTCTGAGGCACGGTGTTTGAGCAACATTTCTTCCCTGCCCAGGTGAGCTCACATGGCACCACATGTCTTTCTCCACGACAAATCCGTGTCCCTGAGAAAAGTCAGCGCCCAGTGTCCTTCAAGAGACTCGAGTGGCGCTGTTCCTCAGGCGTCCATTCTGACAGCTCCTATCAGTTCCTTCTACAACCAAATTGCTGTCAGAAAATATGGATGAGAGCGGACGATACTTACGATACTTGAAGAGATGAATAACCCAAAAAGGTCATCAGTAGTGAGTGGCCAACACTAAGCTGAGTGCAAAGAAATGTGTCCAGCACATTTTGCTAGCACAAACTAAGATGCACCAAAGAAAATAACGTGGCAAACTCATAGATACGGGCTGTCACACGTCAGAAAATCTGGTCCGCTTCCAAAAATTGTGCACTGCCGTGAAGTGGGATTGAGAACACCTAACATGACTGGGAAGCTCAATGAGTTCAATAAAGTTCAATTGAGCTTTTGAAATTAAACCAGTACGTAAATCGTCAAAAGACCTCCTGTGAAGCGTATGGGGGTGCAGTTCCAGCGACGAAGTTTGACTGTGCGAGTCTATCTGCACGGACCAGAAATCGATTGTGCACTGCCAGGACTCTCAGGTTGAAACACTTGCTCGTTTGTGGATAATCACGTTAGTATAACTACAATACATAAATGATATATTAATAATAAACATACTTGTCAAATATGGTCAGGATGGCATAACCTACTAAGAACATCGCGCAACAGTATGGGATTACCTAGAAGTATCTCATTGGCCTGGGGTTGAACACGGTTGAACGATATTGAAGGATTGCTGCAGCCAGGCATCCAGTGCCAGTCGTTCTTGCGCCAATTCATTGGACAGCCACTCAAACATGTCTTCTTGCGGCATGGCGAAAGTGCTCGCTTTCTCGAAAGAAGTGAACGACATACACATGAAATCACACATCTGAAAACAAAGCTGGAAAGTGCTTGCTCGTGCGCGTGCAAACATGCTGTCGCGCCATGTGCTGGGTACAATTGTTTTCGAACCAACAATAGGTGTGTGATTTCGTTCGATTCACTTTTCGCTTTAGGAACTTTGTACGTACACGTCCTTATTACATAAAAGATCATAAAAGTCATTTGTACGTCCTTATATACTTCATGAAATCGTTTGATCCAACTGTACAAGAAAATTGCAAACTGAAGGAATGCAGCGAAACGGGCAGGTCAATAACCATGAAGAGCTGTCTCGTTTCCCTTTCTATGAGATAGAGAGGGTCAAAACAGGCTGAGTAGTCGACCAAACTTGAACAAAAGTAAGCAACAGCCGGGATTCAAGGGGTAAGCAACTTGGGATTATTGCTTGTGTGGTTCAAAGTGATCCTATGAGTGGACGTGGACATGTGGTCCTCTCAATCATGAGAATATATAGAATTAATTAAAAGTTTATTGAATACATATGAATACATGAGAATGCTGGAAGATGCTGGAAAATGCTGGAAGCCTTTGGATGACACGAGATGACCCGAGGCCTGGTGGCTTTCCATGTGGCAACGTTTTTCTCGGGATTGACCACATTGTGTCACAATGTGTCACGTCAAAATCATCAAAACAAGTCTGATGGGATCTAGCAGCGCCTTGGCAAGTAGAAGGCGGGCACAGCTTAAGATCGCCTCTGCAAAGGGCACATCGCTATGCTTCAACAGTACCTGTGCTCGCTGTGCTCTGGAAGTTCTGGTTACCAAGCTGCAACTGCAACAAATGGAGGGGACAACACAGTACAACACATTTCTATGAGCGGACAAACAGAATTTCAAATAGTTTTCATTTGAGCTGTTCGGCGGAACTTGAGTTTGGTTGCGGCTGTCGGCCACTGGACCGCGCTGCATTTGCACTTTCCAAATTGGTCTCCTGACATATTTTGGTATTCTAAACCAATATGTCAAATATTATGCATAGCCTGCTTGGATAAGAAGTCTTTACACGAGACTCAAAACATCAAGACCTGGTTGCAGAGTCATACGTAGCTTCTGTCTATTTCCAGGTAGAATCCAACTTCTGGCCCCAGCAAAAGGCCAGCTCGGAGTCCAGCTCCAACAGCACGAAAGATGCCATAGAAACACCTCTCAATAAATGAATATATAAACACGCATAAACTAATTATAACATCTTAAAACATATTATAACCAATCGCATAATCACATCTGGAACATTCCGGAACCTTCCGGAACCATCTCAGGCAATGTCAGCAACCAATCGGGCGAAGGAATCCGACAAGGTCACCCCGAAAAGCTCCATGGCGGAAGAGGCAAGGTGTGCATCTGTTGACCTTGCAGCCCGGCTACCCGGTTACTCCAACTTCAAACACATCAAGCACATCAAACACATGAAATTCACATCATACCGATCATACCTTCTCAATTTTGCTATGGACTTCCAGGAAATATAACATCAATCAGAGGCAACTATTGACATAACTTGTCACCAGCTGAAACCTGTGTGTAGTGCTGGATGTTTGACTCCTGTTGCGAATTTCATCCTTTCTCCTGCAAAATACAGACAGTCCAAGCCTATTCCAAGCCTATGTAGTAGCAGATGTGCGCAACTATACATGTACGCACATACTTATATAATGCTATGTATAATCATATGGATACAATAGACATAGAGTTGGCCTGCGGTTTCTCGCCTCCACTAGCACTCTGCTGTGATTCCAGTGTATGCTACGGGTGACTCCCTTCCCTCATGCACTGCCGAGAAAGGTGCTGTAAATCAGCATGCACAACTGGCAGCAAGCACTCCTGCCAAGGCAGGCCAACAGTCAAAAACACATTTGATCTAGTTTTTGTTCGCAGAGATAAGGTTCTCAGCTATCAGATGCACTGGGCAAATCTAACTCAACACTTAAAGAACATCGAACAGACTCTGGAGGCAAACTGACTGGTGGTCGTGAAGCTTATGAAAGAGCAAATATATCATTTTTTTTTTTCTCTCTCTCTCTCTCTCTTTCTCTACTACTACTTTAGTTGAACCTAGTAGATATATGTACGTACATATGATGCTCAGGTGCAAAGCAAATCCCAGCCGCCAAATGCAAAAGCTATGTGAATTCTGCTTTGAAATCCATACAAATCACTTTAAAAAAACGAGTTTATAGAGGGGTTGCAACTTGTAACTTGTGTAGGAATCATCAACAAAGTCCAGGATCAATTTGTAACATGCCTTCGAGAAACAATCCGCATCTATGGAGTAAATATTCCAGCATATTCCAGTGTGCAGGCTCAAGACCCAAGCTCAATCTGTCAATCTTTGGGACTTCGCGAATCTTTGCGGCTATTGCTGCAAAATGGCGCTGGCATTTTGTGCCACCAAACGCTCAATTTGAGTTTGATCTGAGCAGAATTTGACTGTTTGATCCAAATATGCACTCTGTCCTCCATGGAGCGTTGCAAGCGTTTCTCTGTGGAGACGCAGCAGCTGACTAGGTCCAGAACCTGTGTCTTTTTCAGTGTGAATAAAAGCAATAGCTGGTCACAGACTGGGAGCCCCTCCGCTCTGTGGGAACATCTAAAGTAGAACATTTCCGCATATTATTAAGAAACATGGCAATCTCCGGGAAGTTGTTGCATCAACTTGGACATGGATGGGAAAGGAGTTGCTTGCAAACTGACAATTTCGTGCTCTGTGCAATGATCACAAATGCAAGACAAATAAGACAGATCAAGGCAGATAAAAACAGTCATACACTGAAAGATCTCAAAAGAATCAAACACCTGCACATGCTGCGTTTGCATCCGCACCTGCATGTGCACCATTGGATCTGCAGCGCAGCGGTGCCAAATCTGAAGTACAGCAAGGCTCAGCTGAACAAGCCAAGCAATAAAGATCACACCAAAGGCACAAAATAGAATAGAACAAACGTGGGACAACCTCCTCCACGTATGTCATAGAGTCTATCATAGAGTGATATAACTAATTATGTATGATTACGTATGTATGTGTGGACTGGAAGAGACAGGGATCAATGGATACATGTATATATGCCGGTTTACAGCTAGTTCGTTCTTTTGAAACTACTTTTCTATGTTATCCGTCACTGGACTTGTCGTAGACACATTGCGGAATCAGAAGTCCTCAAAACCATTCAAAACCACTGGTGGCATTGACCAACTTTTTTTCCTTCCAGCTTCTTTTCATTTGCCTAGTCCGTGGATGATACCAAATCAACAACAATCAAAGAACATTGCCGAAATATCAATCACGTGATCCATGAAGGCACACATCAATGCATAGAGTTGCTTTTAGTTGCTCGTGGATGCGCGGCATGGAACGCGACCTGTTCGCGCTGCAACATCCTGAAGGTCTGTTGCCTAGATATACGGAAATTATAGTCTACTCACGTCATCTCACGCCTACACACTTGGTAAATAGCCACTTTCCTACATGTCGCTATTGCATGCTGTTGCGATGTCATGCCACCAGTCCAACCTGCAGTTATGATCTATCTGACATGTTGCTATTGATGCTCTTCCTGCAACAACTTGCTAGACAGGATGCTTTAGAGGGAAAAGCCAAACAATACCGGGTTCCGGTATGTCATGAATATTACATTGTCTAACTGTATGATGTCTGAGATTTAACCAACAACGCAACAAGCTTAGTTTCCAATACTATGTATGGAAAATCCAGACACAACTCCGAATGCAATTGAGCTTGTCACCTTCGACTTGCCAGTTTGAACATAATTCAAGACTTCATTAGGAGCAAATCAAGAGAGTATGTACAGTACAGCGAACTCCTGACACTTTGGCTGACATGGGACCTGGAACAAAGCAGTAAAAATCTGTAGCTGCCTGAACTGTGAGGGGGCAAAGGTCACCATCCACCGCGGCCATTGTGTTTGGGCATTTCTGCACGGATCACAGTCAAAACAGAAGGCAGAGAATTGCACACAAGCGCCACGGAATGACTACAAAGCTACTGCAAGCATGCGCTAGTGCCGCTAGTGGCTGACAATGTCCAAAGTAGCGGTCAATTTCATTCGTGTCTGAAGAAAGAAACGAAACAAAGTATATAATTAAAGACTTTGACTTCAGACTAAAGGCGATGTTCCCTTATTGGACAAAACTTGAACCTGCCGGCGTTTTTCTGAAGAGCCCTGCTTGGGGTGTGGCTATCCGTTCCAGACCTTGACGATAATGCACAGGCACTCCAGACAAAGGTGGAGCAGCTCCTTGAGGAAAGTGTAAAGTGGACCAGCAATGCAGAAGGAAAGATCAAGACCCAATGACACCATATAAAACCCTGTCACCTTCTATTGACCTTCTCTCATTTTCTTTATCTTTTGTTCATCAAAAAACTGCCCTGAAAGGAAGCCATAGCTCTACAACCACTTTTTACACAGTTGGTTGGTTGCCACAAAATCTGGGCAGAAAAAGAAGTGCAGTTTCCATATAAAGTCATAGGCCGGTCAACAGCATAGCAGGCTTTGGCATGAAACACTGCATACAAACATGATCTGACATGATGTAAACATCTTGGCTTGCATCGGACTGCCTCACCTCATCTGCATCTCGAAGCAAGGCACCCAAAGATGCCAACACACCCTTTTTCAGAAGCAGATCCTAGACGCGCATTCCCACTTGACGGGAGAGCTATGAATTGCACTTTGAGTCTTGACATTCAGCTCTGATCAACAAAGTGTCAACAAATAAGCAAACCATGCGAAGAAAATTAGATTTTTGACGGACTTTGAAATACATTGAATTCATCTGCGAGTGATTCTAGTAATTTGGATTGGCAATTCTATCAATTCTATATAAATCTTTCATATTCTTTCTATCAGTTTGCTATGGCTTGCCAGTTTCCTCTGCAATCTCCGGCACCTCGCGCAGCTGCTCATTGGCAGTAGCGGTGAGGAAGCGGCAGAACACGCGGCAGGCACTGGCATCGTGGAGGCTGTCATTCATGAAGTTGAAACGCGGATGAATATATGATAATATCAGATAATATCATATATATTATCAAATATTCTGATATGTTATGACATGTTAAACAGCATATCATGTTATATTACATGATATAATAATAATATATAGCAATGCATTATCACTAGTATGTACTAATAAAGTATACTATTATGATATGTTACAATATGTCAATATACAAAATCAACAAACACCATAGACACGCACATATATTATACACCGGGATCTTCATTCGCAAGAACATATCACATTGTTTGTTTACCAGCTGTGGTCGGGTTTTTTGTTTGAAACCAACTGGGGGCAATTGTGGATGTGATATAATCAAAACAGAATGACACATTCTGCCAGACTGCTATGGGGTTGAGTGCATAAAAGTGTGCAACTGTGCAATCTTGGGCCGTTTATTCATGTGTTCTGTAAAATGCGCTCCAAAACCTCGGAATCAGAAAATACAAAAAACAACCCCAAACTTGCAAACATCCGCAAAACACCCTCAAAGGCCAAGGAACGTATTTCCAGATTTCTTTGGGGAGGCATTTTCTAACCACCATGCACTCGTACTATTTTTTGCCCAAATGTAGAAAACAACAAGTTGGGGTGCACAAGTGCGCATCGTGTAGAGGGGGAGTAATCAAGTTCATCCCAAGTCATCCAAGTCAAAGGGTCCCTAGCGAATCAGTGGACACCTCGCCTACATTTTGATAACTGTAGAGTGGCACCAGAGAGCAAATGGACACGAGCAGTTGAGCTCCTATTTTGCACCGCAAAGTGCCCCCTGAGCCCAGGGTCTGTGAAAAGATCTCTTGCTGCAATGATGGAAACATGCCGCTGACCTGAAGGCAATTACATGCTAAGATACACAGATGGGTCCAAATTTCTTTTGCCTTCAGTGTCAGTCAGCTCCAGGATTCCGCTTCCCAACATCTCTTTGAGGGGTACTTGGTTTCCTAGACGTTTAGTGAGTGCATCCATTACCATCTTCGGATGAGGCACCCAACGAATTGCCGCGCCGGTCTCACACATCGACTGGCGGATCACCTGCATTTCAATCGCCGTTCGCTTGTCTTCCGTGACTCCGATGGTGTCTTTCGCCAGGTGGTCGAACAATGACTTTGCGTCCACCACACACAAACTCTTCTTCAAGTCTTCTTCAGTATTGTCTTTCACTAGCGCATGCAAACGTTGAGATCTTGCAGCTTGCTGCCATTCACGCAAATCAAAGTTTGGAGTCGTGAGATCGTTGAACACGGTGATGGTCCATGCCAGCTCCGACAACCCTCGTGAAAGGGACTGAGTTTCTGCTGCCAGAGTTGAATTGACTATCCTGTGAATGCGTCCAGACCTCCAATAAATCAAATTGGTTGCCCCTCTTCCGCACTTCAACAAATCTTCATCAAAACTCACAATTCCAAAAGCTCCCTGAGATGCGCTTCCCTCTGTGTTCGCATACGATGCGTCGGTGATGACTCCCCAGTGAAGACGCTGAATGGGAATGGGTTGGATTTTCAAGCACAAATTGGCATCTTTCTTCGCTTCTCTGATTGCTCTATTCAAATCCAAAACATCCTGCACTTTGAGTTTGTTGAGACAGCTCGCTATGATGCTAGCTGTGGCTGCACAGTCCGGTCTCCCTTCTTTTGCTGCCCATGTCAAAGCTCCTATGCTCGCTCTGGTGGAAGACCTTTCTTCTTCTGTCGCATCACTATCTTTTTCTTTCGCTCTTCCTACAGCCAAAGGAACTTCATGGAGTCTTTCCTCAATGAACTTCTGCATGTCAATGAGGTAGTTGTTGTTCTTCAGCCTGATGCGCCTTCCATTGAAGCCCACACCTTCCGGTTCTTGGTCTATATACTTGAACTTGCCAAACTTAAACCTTTCTTGCAACTTCTCCATGAGTTGATAATGATACGCATCTCCAAAAGAAAGGATGTCATCCACCTCCACAATCAGAAGCCCAGCCAGAGCACCGTTTTTCATGAGCTTAAAGAGGCATGGGTCCATGCTCGATTGCACGTAACCCAGCTCTAGCAGCACCTTTCTCAGAGACCTCCGCCAATGAGCTGGAGCATCGCCCAGTCCATATGCCCCTGCCAGTATCTCTATCAGCTGTGCTGGATTCAGGCCTGGCAGTCCACCACGAGGTTGACGACAGAAAATGCGACCTTCTGGTCGGCACAGCCTGTCCGACTGCATGAAGGCGTTCTTCAAATCGCCAACTGCACCTCGAAAATTCATGGATGCTGCAGTCTGCATGGCAATCGAAATCACTGCCGTTGTTGCCGTGGGCGCATACCTTTCCAACATCATGAGATCTGGATCCTTGTCTCCCCGCACGCACCAGCGGCTCTTGCGGCTGGGAGGTTCTCCAGGAAGTTCAGCTGGCTTCCACCTCCTTACCATTCGTGATGGCATGATGCGCTGGGATCTTCCGGCTTCTTTCAATTGCTTCTCTACCTCGTGAGACTCCTCAACGCTCAATGCCTTGACAGCATTGGTGCTTGCAACTTTGTTCCACTCTTCTCCATCAGCCACTTGCCATCCGGGCCACTCCTCTGGTTTGATGTCCTTTTCAAAGACCTCATCAGATGACTTTGAAGCTACCATAGTGGTATTCACCTCTTCTGCTTTTACCTTGGCTTTCAACTTGAACTGAGTGAATCCAGTCCAAAAACGCTGTGGACCCTGACTGTCTCGCTGACTTCTCCACCAGCTCTTTTGACTTCTAACTTCTCCACTTTCAAACTGCTGAAAACTCCAAGCACTTGGTTCCAAATTTCGAGTATTGATAGGGCATCCCTTTGAGCTCTTTGGTCTGAAGGAGCCACGTCTTGCGACCACATGATGTCGCACCAGAATTCTTTCCTCAGGCAAGAACTCCCAAAAATCCTCTTGTTGCCCAACATGCTCCTCCTCCACTTCCTCCGCAGTGCTGACTGTCCACATAGTGGTGTTGTAGGGTCTGAGTCTTGGTGGATGTGCTGGCGCTCTCACAGGTCCATAGTTCTGATCGCTTCTTCGAGGTTCACTCAATCGTGGCACTGCACCAGTTGCTCTAAGAGGTGGATTTTGGCCCTCTCTTGTCTGAGCTTCGGTCGAGCTGGCACTAGGAGCATTGGGCACCTTCTCACCTTGATGCCCCATGTCGCCCCCTGCCTGCCCGGGGTCTTCCCCACCATGGTGCCCGAGCCCCCCTCCTTCCGGGTGGCTAGCCTCCATGGGACCGTTGGCAGCCTCGGACTTGCCCATCTCAGGCTGTCCGGGCTCACTCTGAGCATCTGAGCTGGATGAGGTGGAGCTGGTTGATGACGAGCTCGATTCGCCACCGCCCCCACCTCCGCCTCCTAAATCAACCCTCTGCCTTCGCTCAGGTGGTTCAAGGCTTGGACCTTCCATGGGATCCTCCTCAGCTTCTCCTGGAACATCCCACTGCGTGATGTCTTTGAATCCTCTCTTGCTTGCCTTCCGGCTGATCTCTTGCTGAAGCTCTTCTAGTTCATCTCGTAAAAGACCATAAGCTGCATCCTCCTCAGGAGTTGCTGATCGCACCTGCTCTCGTGCGCATTTCCACAACTCTCCTCTCATAGACACCCACACGTTCGGACCTTCAGGCATGATCACTGTGCCCGGTCCTACCCATGTGGCTTTGCGTCCTTCTCTGTTCACCTGAAAGCCCTTTCTGGGGAGAGGTTTCCTGAAGACAAACACTACATCACCTTGCTTGAAGTCTTGTCTAGGCCTCGTGCGCGCTTTTGCAGCTCTTCTGATGGACTCAGTGGTGGTGTGACGAATGAAGGCTTCCATGGCCGCCTCCTTGATTTCCAGCGTTCTCTGCATTTCCTGAGATGCTGAACCTCGCATCAAGGCCATGTCATATTGGTCCTCACTGGAGAGAGAGCCTGGCATTCTTATGTTGGCTCCCAGCTGACGCTGGGCAGGCGAAAATCCGCTCTTGTTGAACAGCCGATTCTTCGCCTGTTCTACTGCATAAATGCACATCTTCCACTCCTCCAGATCTGTGGGGCCTACTTGTTGCAAAACCTTCTCCAAAACACCTTTGGCGATCCCACCATGTCGTTCTGTCCTCCCCTGTTGCCACGGAGCTCTAGCGCCAATGGTTCTGATAAGTGAACCTGCTTGACTTGCCCTCTCAGTGAAGTCCTTTTGAAACTCCGTGCCCTGGTCTATCACCAAAATTTGTGGACTACCAAAGGTTCTGCACCATGACCGCTGGAATGCTAACCACACTGCCTTTGAAGATGTGTTTTCCAAAGGTTCTAAAGTTTGGTAACATGAGGCCCAATCCACCACGTTGAGCACAGGAAGATTTCGATTGGGGTCATGAGTTGGCATGAAGACCACATCGACTCCAACAGTTTTGCAGGTTTCATGGTGCTGTGGAATAACTGAGGGTCTGGCAGGTTTGGAGAGGACTTTGGACTCGCAAACATCGCATCTAAATTCATTCTTCACAAACTTCCAAACCTCTTCTCTGGCTCTACTCATGCGGAGAGCACGTGCAAAATCATCCCGACTGGGATGGCCAAGGTTGATGTGAAGTTTCTTGATGAGTGCCTTGTCCGTTCGAGACACACCTCGGGGGATATTCACTCCCTCCTCATGCTCGCTGTCTGCTCCATCATCTGGAGCTGGAACACCCTTTCCAATGCCATCCTCAAACTTTGCCTCCTTTTCAAACTCTCTTTCCAAATCCTCTTCCACATCACCATCTTCTGGAAAAACTTCCAAAACGCCTACAAAAACTTGTTGATGATTCTGTGCCCATTCCTTCTTCAGTCCCTCTATCATGGCTTTGCATAGTGCTGGTGGATACTTCTCTGCGGCTTTGGCTCTGCCTCCCATCAACTGCTGATGTCGATGTCCTCCTTGACACCTTATAGACAAGCAGTCTGCCATCGATTGGCTGTTCACCATGAAATCTGTGGCTTTCTTGTGAAAGCCCTCCTCAGGACGTGTTCTCAACCCAAACTCGCATTGATCAGCTCTGACGCGAAACACCCCAGGAATGGAGAGTACCTTTTGAACACATTTCTCTTCCCAGGCTCTTGATGGTGCTGGGTGTTCAAACAAAGCCAGTTTGCCTCGTGACACTTGCCACTGATACACTTCCATCGCAAACTCAAGATGTTGAACTCCCTCAGCGACAATGGCTATGGCTCGCTGGGGATCCATTCTTCCAAAATTGAGATTCTGCAAAGGCGAAAATGGACCACATGGAGGGCAAATGACAATCAAATCGGGGCTCTCCTGTTGCAGTTTCTTCCAACACCGCAGCCTATCCGCCCGTTTGGACAGATCATATCCTGTGAGAAGATCAAATGAAGTGCCAGCTTGCAGGCCTTCTTGTGTGGCCTTCACTGCGACGCGAGGCTGAGAGTAGAGTTCTGAAACCACCAGCTTGTCAATCTCTCTCCTCAAACGTTTTCTACATCCTCTGTTCAAGCAAGCGTCCACTTCATCTAGAAAATTCTCCTCTGGAAGCTGTGTCATCAAAGAGACAGCGATAGGACTGTCTTCGCAGTCCCAAGGCAAAATGCCGTGGTGAAACTTCCAGATATCTCCAATCTGCAGCCAAAAATGCATGTGAATTCTTTGCTCGCTCTCTGGTTTGTCTCTATCCTCCAGCTGGATCCTCCTTGCAATGTCTCGCGCCTCTCTTCCAACTACCTGGCAAACCCAGGGGGCATTCTCTTCCAACTGGCTCATATCCTGATGAGACAAATCTTTGCCCAAGACTTCTCTGCTCACTGGGGCCCTTGGTTGGCTGAGTTCATGTTCTCCCTCAGCAGCTGTGCCTGTGCTGAGGCCTCGGCATATTTCTGGGGGTCGTTCATGACCTCCTGAATTCTCTCCTCGCCCACCAGAGTTGTCAACCAGCACAGTTGATGCTGAAGTTGCTGAACATGAGTGCGATAGGCCATGTCGTTCACGTCCAGGAGCTGCTGATGCTGCTGGTTGGATTCTTGCAGCAGGTTCTCGTTTCTGCGCTGTGTCTCTTCGATCATCTCCTGGTGTCGCTGGTTGGCTTGGCTCATCATCATCTCGAATTGGTTTGCAGTCTCCTGCTCTTTGACCTGTTGTGCCTGCGCCATTGATAGACGCTCTTCTGTCATCTTGCGCTTCTCCATCTCCAGCTCCTCCCGCAGTCGACAAACTTCTGGACTGACTTCTGGTTCCCTTTTCTGACTCTTGGATGCCATTGCCTCTTGCAGAGCTCGAACCTCCTCCGGGTCCCACTGAAAGTAATCGCAGATCCTCTGGTGACACTTGAAGAAGTGTCTGCCTTTCGTTGCACCCTCCTTCTTGACTGTCATTCGCTCCGCAGGAGCGTTGCACTTGCATCGCATTCCCACCGGCATCATCTTGGGAGTTGCCGGAGGGCTTGCTGGAGTCGCCATAGAGCTCGTCGGAGGGGACAACGTAGGGCTCCCCAGTGACGTTCTCAAAGACGTCGGAGTGGTGAGAGGAGATGCCTTGACAGCAGCTTTGCCCGTCGCCCCAACGCTTCGCACCGTAGTTTCCACCTTCCATCTGGCATGGCAATCGGTGCACCACACCTCCTTCTGATGCTGGTTGCCCCCACCACATAGACTCTTGGTGGGGTGTGCGCATGCCGCCACGGAGACTCGTGGCAATTGCTGACTCTTGCGTGGAGGCAATGGGATGCCTGTCTTGATTTGCTGGGCCATCTGCTCTTGCTTGGTGGAATGCCCTGGAAAGGTCGGCAACGCTGGCACTGTCGGTGCCTGCGCACTGAGTGGCAGCAAGTAACCAGAAGAAAAGCCATCTTCTGGCAAGGCTACCAGCTCGGGATGCTCGTTGCCCTCGAAGATCTGCATGATCTCGCGAATTTTGATCATCACGCGCCGCCACAGCAACAGAGCTCGAGGGTTTCTCACCTCCCCTCCGGACTCCGTGGGCTGACGCATCTCCTCGTCTTGATCCTTGCGCATCTTCACCAGCCGCGCAAGCAAGTTCATGGCTGGCAATAGCCACAAAAGGACACAAAGACGGGAGCTCGTGGGAGATCAGAACTGAGTTGTTCATAGCTTCGGAAGTGAACAAACGAAATTCGCAATCCACAAGGCCCTTGGCTTTCGCTTCAATGGGAAGCTGCCATCCATCTCTTCCAAAATCAACAATGGAAACTGCCACATGCCCTGATGGTAAAGTGCTCAGCATAGAACCCACTCCAAACTTCTTCAAAAACAACTGATCTTGTGAAAAATCGATGATGGCTTTCAAGTCCTTGAGAAGTTTGACAGGAAGTAATAAAGGCACATCGTCTTCTACAACCGTCGCTTCAAGTACCCCACAAACTCCACCTACACCCATTGGGATCTCAACCACTCCTTTGCATTTGGCCTCTCCTCCTACACCTCTTGCCTGACCAACTTTTGAAGTCCACCTCACCTTCAAACCATGATCTTTCAAAGCATCTTTCAAACGATTCAAAGCTCCAACTCCAACTAGTCCAGATTGTGCAGCAGTGTCCACAAGTCCAAACGCACCATGTGTCGTGATTCCGCAAAACTGCATGTTCTCTGCAAACGATCCAACATTCTTTCCCAAAAGAATACATGGAGTTTCAACATGCTTGGAGACATCGAGTGCACTTGATGACAAACTGGAACTGATAGAGCTCTGAAGAGGAGGTGGATCACAAAGAGGGGGAAGAACAAAACTGGAGTTCATGCAAAGCATAGTGGACCCTTCACTACCTACATGCACAAAACCTGACTTGCCGCTCATGATGCTCTCTTTTGCGCTCGACGACACCGCTGAGCTCGAGTCTTGCCTCCGACGTGAGTATTCGTCCGGAGGGTTGCCACACTCTTTGGCCCAATGGCCGATCATTCCGCACCGTGCACATCTCGTTCTCAACTTCAGTGACTCCACATGGACTCGAGTTCCCTGCTGCCCAAACTGAAGCTTCATGCCAAAGCCGGGTCGTCCAGCGCTGCCCTTTCCAAAGGATTTGCCACCCTGGAAGCCTCTGGAGTTCTTCTGGTCTCTGATTGCTCGACGCACTTGCTGATAGGTGGCAAGGGCAGCATGCACATCCGCCTCATCATAAATCTGGTCCAGGTCACCTTCAGCAAGGTGCACGTACTGCTCAATCTCTTCATCGCCCTCTTCAAGGATCGTGGTGAAGATCTCTTCAGACGCGTGCTCATCGTCCGCGTCCACCACATAGGTCTTGGACCCACTCTTCTCTCGCTGAACCTTCTCTAACTTCCGCAGGGCTGATACGATCTGGTCTCTGTCGTACTTCCCCTGCGTCCAAGTCGTGATCTGGTCCTCTTGCGTCTGTGTCAGGTTGCACTGCCTGAACATGATGTAGCCTTTGACCACGTCTGGCAAGGCTACCTGCTCGTCCGCCAGCTCCTTAAAGGCCTGGTCACAGCGAATCACATACTCCTGCAAGGATTCCTTTGCCTTGCGTGACTCTCCATACACTGCCCTCTCGAAGGCACGAGGCATGGCCGCCTCAAGATGCGGCTGAAAGTGCTCCTTCAGCTTGGCCAGAATTGCATCTGCCCCTTGTTCAGTCATGATTGTCTCTACCGAGACTTCATCCGCAGCAGCCCTAGCTGGACCCGTCAACTGACGGAGCATCTTCACCGCATGCTTCACCTTGGGAGTATCAGTCTCCCACCTCCACAGTCTGAGATCCCGCATGTATCTCTTCATCTCATCTGGGTTCTTTCCATCAAAGGCAGGTGGTGGGTCTCGATCCCTTGAAGCGTTTGCCACGCTTCCCACCTCTGACTCCGCAGCGCCGGTCTGGGTCATGGCAGGCTCCGGCTACCACTGTAGAGTGGCACCAGAGAGCAAATGGACACGAGCAGTTGAGCTCCTATTTTGCACCGCAAAGTGCCCCCCTGAGCCCAGGGTCTGTGAAAAGATCTCTTGCTGCAATGATGGAAACATGCCGCTGACCTGAAGGCAATTACATGCTAAGATACACAATAACCCTTTTTCTTTTTTTAAAATCGCAGCACTGTTTCTCTGCAAACAAGTACTGGGATCAACCTCCGAAACAACTCGCTACAAAACAGCCTAAAGTATTTTGGTAGTTTGAATCTTCATGATCTTTCAACGAACTATGACTAAAGAATATATTCATAATAAGCAATTATATACATACTGATACTCCTGGCTTCAAGCCTAGGCATGATGTTGTGGATCACAGCTTGTTGGAAAAGCTTCTGAAAAAGAAATCGAACGTGCTCAATGTTCTCGCAGGAGGTTTGTCTCTTACTGGTTCTATTTCTTTGTTTTGACTAAACATTGTAGTCAAAACAAAGAAATAATACCAGTAAGAGAGTTGCAGCGCAAGTACTGCATACGAAAGTGCTGTAAAAAAACTGTATGAGAAAGTACTGGGATGATTTGAGGGGCTCAGCTCTAATTTGAGGCACCCTCCGGTAGAGCGACTAAATTCCCAAGTTATGATAGTTGTATGATGATTATGTCATGTAGGGCATATTCTGAGTATGTAGGTTCGGTGCTTCTTCTCTTCAAACTCAGCTTGGCACTGCATCCAATACTAAATTGAGAAAGTTACAAACAAAAATCGAGGGACCCTGACTCTATCTATATACATATCCCCAATTTCTTTGACGATTGAAATTAACAATTTGAGAAACCCTGGACTGCAACCTTTCCGACTCTTATATAGCATTCGGGCTGTACTCATACGATACTGAGGGAAAGTCTAGTCTGACTTTGCTTCTCCATGCTACAGGGCTTTGTGCGTATGATTTCCGACCAATCGGCACACAAAGAGCTGTGATGCATGAGATCTGAAACTTCCACACCATCTTCCAGCAACAAAAATCAAAGAACATCACAAACAACAAGGAACCCTTACAACATGATACCTCGATGTATTGACGACTCAATATATTGACGACTCAATAGATCTCAATAGGACTGAACTTGCTTCTAATTGAAATCTTTACAAGAACCAGCATTCCAAGGAAACTCTCTCTCTCTCTCTCTTTTCAAGCTCAACTACTGGACAGGAACAAATAGAAATCAGTAAGGAAGAAATAGGAAGAAAGCTTAACCTTTTAGACTTTTAGATCACTTGAATTTTCTTGAAGGTGGACTGAAGGTGGACAGGTCATGACAGGTCATGCCTCACTCTGACAATCAATGGCTCTGAAGGAGCCAAACCAGCAGCCGCAGCCTCGATCTCTTGTGGGGGTTTGAACTGTACAATCTTGTTCATGTCTTTTCACTAGTACAGTGACATGTTTTAAGATTGACTCAGGATACCGGACATCGTCAGATGTGTGTTTTGGCGAAAGCCTGATAATCAAACCTTCTGAATCTTCAAGAGCAACAGTCAATAAACATGCCGAAACACGAAGCGAACGTTGGAGTGTGAAAACCTTCAAGAACCCAGGAAGCTCTAAAACTCCAGGACTGAAGTGGTGCCAACGCCAAAAAGTTACACGGGGCACGACTTCACATATATCCATTCATGACTAACACATTTATATAAAACCTGTTCAACTCGATGAAACTCGATAAAACTCCATGAACGTTTCGCTTCAACATGTCAGCTTCCTCTCCCTTTGGAGCCTCCAACAGGTGTGGCACCTCGTCTGCCACCTCAGGACATACGAACTGCAAACAAAGCGTTTGAAGCGACGCAGGGGCTGCCATAGGCTGCTCACTTAATGCTTTAAAACATCTGAAGACAACATCAATATCATTAACTTGGCTCGTTGCTTTCACCATGAAATGGGCTATGATTGTAGCGGTAGAATATAAATATAACTTTGCAAGAGCTGGATATATTTGGTCTTGCCGCAGAGACCTTATGTTCGATTTCGGTGCTGCAATGGTCCCTAGCCTCCTTTCATTTCTACAGAAATTATGCGAGGCAGGTTACCTCATCAATGCAACTTCACTCTTCAATGTCGCGAAATGACAAGAATTGCTGCAGGGTAAAGACTGTTGCCGTAGTCTCATGCAGAAATGTTGAATGAATGAATTGCGTGAAAAAGATTCGCTCTTATTTCGCAAAGCAGGAATCAAATGTCACACGTTGTCACACGAAAACCATCTCCGAATGCTGCTTGCAGTGGAGTCGGTCAAAGCAGTCAAGGCCATTGCTTGGCACTGTGCATGCAGTGTGCATTGCCTGAAAACATCTCAGAACATATTACATTACAGCAGACATATTCCAAATCGATCCAGATCAGGTGCGTGCAGCGGGGGCATCACGCAGAAATGAGCCTCATTTAGCCTCCCCTACTGTAGTATAGATAGTAGATAGTAGTAGTTAGTAGTAGACAGTAGTAGATAGCTTCAACCCTTCCGAACTGCCCTACGTGCAGGTGCTTGGTGTTCCATGGTGCTTCTTCTTGCTGCTGTGCCAAGCTTCATTGATCTTCATTGTAATATATTGTAATTAGCAATTTGCAAATCCACAGCCAAACGGCTTTTCTTGTGTCAGGCGGATGCACAAGGCGAGCTCATTTGAACTCCTCTGGAAATCAGAGTCAACTGAGCCGTCAGACGGCGCAGCCAAGGACGAGAAATCACACCAATATCACGGTTTCAACATGTCTCAACGCTGGTTATATTGAACAGATTTGAACAGCCATAAGGACCCAAATGGATCCAAAACGGCAAGTGATCCTTGGCTGAGGCAGTCTGTACTTTCCACTTAAACCTTGCATGGCTGCTTTTGAAGAAATGGTACCTAGTCCAACAGATATTCACCCTTTCATAATTGTGTGGAGTTGGCCTTGTCTCCTGCTTTGAGTGTGTTGCGACCCGCTAGATCATCAACAGCCCCTGTGAGAAATACTTTGAGATCAAACCAAAGTCAGTACGTATTAATGAATAGATCCGCTGTATTGACAATTAAATTGATATGTGTTGATATGTGAAAAAAATAGAAACAATCTACCAAGGTCATTCCATGTCTTCAAACTTGCCCCCTTCCTATCAAAACGGCAACAAACAAACAATAAATTCATATCTCATATAACAGTAATATATAAGTATGTACGTAATTCTATATGACAATTACATACATACAAGGTGCATATACAATGCAAACAGCTAGGATGTAAATCTATGTGCCACTTGCCTCAAGACAAAGAACACGTGTACCACGTGGAAATTCTTTTGGCCCCTCACTCTTTGGCATTATTTCATTCTTACTTGTCGAGCCTGTCAAGCAGTGCTGTTTAGTCTAAACAGGCATCAGGCCATATCAGCCTACCCACACAGCAGTTGACATCTGCTTCTGCTGCGCCTGGGTACCGAATTAGCTCGTGGCATTCGCTTGTGCGATCGCGAGCATGCAAAGCCGCGGGCATTGTCACCGCTTCCAATGCCACTATGCAGCGCAAAACGACGACTTATCGAAATATGTCTAGCAATGCCGATAGAATGATGACAAACCCTCTTGTTTATTTATGGTTGTTTATGATTGTTTATGGGACTATGTGCTCGAAGTAAAGTTTGTCTCTGATTGAAATGGTTTTCACACCCTTGTTTTCTATTGTTTTCTGTGTGTAAATGGCCGAAGATGGTGGGAGGTCTTTTGCTCCTTCAGGCAGTCAGGCTGTCCACCATTAAAGTAGCGAAGCAAACCTGGAATGACTCACAAAAACCATGAAACCAATATATCAAAAGGAAAGAACTGAACCACAATAGATATCCAACCCCCTTGCATTTCACGACGCAATCATATATGTATATATCTACATATTATTTTATATTATATATATATTGAATTATATTATATTATATTAAATTACGTATATTATATTATATCAGACGGGAGGATCATGGGGGCACATTGTAGAAACGCGCATGTTTTGCACTGTCTGCTTAAATCATCATGTCTGCTGATCTGCTTCCATTCCTGGAGCTTGGATCTATCCCAAACTCTCATACAAACAATCCAAATTCTGAAAGAGGAAAAAACTGGTCCAAAACCAATGGAAAAAATCAAAAAATCACCCCGTGTCACCTGTCCAGCTTCCCCTCAGACCCTCTCCATGGGTCGAAACTTTTCCCGAATGCGTAGCAAGGGTTCCCGTTTCACTCTGGGGGTCTGGGGGTTGGAGTGTGTTCGCTCGACGTTGCGTCCGCGTCCGCAACCGTTCGCAACCGTCCGCAACC
>Ga0126342_10007463_pt1 | contig 19525 bp, 23 predicted proteins | sample Cyp1metagenome_FD_92528 | JGI IMG/M metagenome (GOLD analysis project Ga0126342, IMG submission 92528) | Coral microbial communities from Lord Howe Island, Old Settlement Bay, Australia - Cyphastrea 1 metagenome | ecosystem: Host-associated > Invertebrates > Cnidaria > Coral ... | reverse complement strand
TTAGCATAACCTTAGTCTATTTATGGCTAACCTTGGCATAACCTTAGCATAACCTTAGCATAACCTTAGCATAACCTTAGTCTATTTATGGCTAACCTTGGCATAACCTTAGCATAACCTTAGTCTATTTATGGCTAACCTTGGCATAACCTTAGCATAACCTTAGCATAACCTTAGCATAACCTTAGTCTATTTATGGCTAACCTTGGCATAACCTTAGTATATTTCTCTGCCATGGAACGGATATTGTGTTGATTTTTCCTATATAGATGTTTGCAATGATTCATGGCTGAAAATGAAGCCGTAGGTCCCTAATTTGTTCACCAAGTTCTCTTAGTCACTTCCATCCAAAATTGCTGGCTGGCAACTGCTAAGTTGTAGACGATGATGTTCCCCTTTCAATTGTCCACAATGACATGTAAATTTATCTGTTTTATATGTTCTTATTCATCAACTAAGTAGTAAGTACATTTAGCCGCATGGGGCTTAAAATTTGAACACCCTTGCTGAATTCACTATTATTAGTATCATTCGTTTCATAGTATTGTTGTTAGTATGGCTATGATCACTGTTATTATTACTGTCATTATTATTATTGCTGGTGTCATTGCTATTCTTATTGTTATTATTATCATTATTATTAGTAGTAGTAGTAGTACTAATTGTAGTAGTAGTAGTACTACTACTACTGCTACTACTGCTACTACTGCTACTACTGCTACTACTGCTAGTACTACTAGTACTACTAGTGCTACTAGTACTAGTACTAGTAGCAGCAGCAGTAGTAGTGTCTTTGATTCTTTTAAATTACAATATGATATCATCTTATATCTAACCTATATCTGTTTAAAGGCACAAAGTTGGCTCCTACCTGCCCCCCTCCGGCAGCTCAGTTCCCCGCCAGCATTGCGGTCGCGGGGCCCCGCCGACGCCGGCCGCCGCTCACGCGCTGCGCGCGGCTTGGAGCGGCCTGACCAACGAGTCCAACGAGCAGCAAACCACCAGAAACTGGGGAATAAATTGCGAATTTCCCTCTGTGGCTATCATTGACCTTTATTTTTAGTGACCTGGAGCAACCCGGAGAAATCGCAGGAGTCTAGAAAAATTGCAACCATGGGCATTGAGCAACTCAAAGTGGTGATGTATCCCAGCAAAATGGAAGATGTTACCAGCAAAGAAGGTCATTTGGAAAGCTGCTCAATGGTGGATGGCATCCTCAGCATAATTGGCTCACCAAGCAAGATCATCACCCACTTGTTCCCACACCCTCTGGTAATTTAAGCATTTTTGATCGGTACAGTGAATCATCATAAATCATCTATAGATTATTAAATGGACCGTTATCCATAGCTATCTACTCCTTAACTAAGTCAACATGCCAAGTTCACCACCCATCTCCACCCCCAAGGGGGCCACCAGTTGCCGGCGCCTTTCATCTCCTCCGTTTGCGTGCTGCAGGACACGCTAGTAGCTGTGGATCGACTCGCTGAGGCCTCGATGAGCCAGAGGTGATCTTCTTTAATGAAATCATCGGACAACCAACCAGTACGTTTAGGGATACACCCTTTGCAGTTATGGCCATTTATTAGTTATAACTGGTTACAAATGGGATTATACATTCTTTAAATGAGGTTATAAGTACTTATAACTGGTAAAGTATGTACATATATACACCAACTGTGTATACATATACAATCATATACAGCATGTGTTTGTACATCTCAACACTATATCCATGACTGTGCATGTCACAATCAAAGATCTGTATAGATGTATATCATCACAAATACTGTCATGTGGTAGACCCAATAATAAACCATCCTCAAAATCACCACAGATGGGTTGTATAAACCATCCCCAAATGGTTACAGGGCTCCCCCACCATCGTTTCCTTCGGCTGAGTCGGCGCCGGTCGCCGCGGCTGTGCGGCCAGCCTCGGCATTTGGCTGTGCATCCTCGTTGAAACCGTGGGGTTTTTACACCTTGGGTAAAACAGTGTAAAATTAGCCCTTCAACCGTTCCTACAAAGTGGTGCCCCCTAGATAGCTAAGTGGTTTATAACTCCAATAACTATGGTTTATGATACTTCTAACTATAGTTAATGGGATTTATAAACCAACTTATAACTGGGGGGCACCATCCTGTAGGACTGTTGATGTGTTTTTTCTTCATCCAATTTGGTCACCTGGTTGGGGCGATGGCTACACATCCATTCTTTGTTTCTCTTCTCATGTTCTGCCTACTATGTCTTGCCTGGTATTCGAAGTGCTCCAGAAATGAGAAATGGATGAAACTGAAGTTTAGGGTCCATCGTTGAGATACACATATAAACTGAGATTATTCGAACATAATATATCTATCCTCAAAATCTCATTGTTCGTTGCATTTCTTTGTGTAGTTCAGTGAAATCCTCTGCTCCAGGGTCTATTCCTGATCCGGGTCTCCCACGCGGCACGTAAGGTTCGGCACTCCGCATCTCGCTCGGCCAGGGCCTGGCCGAAAAATGAGGACTGTGCAGCCCCAAGTATCTGATGGTGGTGGTTTCAATAAATGCTGGTACTCCCAATAGCTGGTTGGATTATTTCATGGAAAATGCCCATCTAAAATGGATGAGAACTGGGGGTACCCCTATTTCAGGAAACCTCTATGTCTATCTGATCTTGTCTACTCCAATGCCATGCAATCTAATCTAATCAGAATCATATCCAATCTATAGATATGTTCATATGGTCATACAAACACCAATGTGTGGGCCGCCGGATCAAGAAATGAGAACCATCAGGGAAAAATCATGAAAGGTTCATGATGTCATGCACAGTTGGGCCATGCCGTCGGTGATATGGAAGGCTTCAAACCAAGCTAGGCAATCCCGTCCAACAAGGAAGATCCACCCGTAAAATCCAAATCCCAGAATTTTGGGATCTTCATCTACCCCAGACTTAGGGGATATCACTGGGTTGGTCATAAAGTTCTCCGGTTTTCCAGTTGATCCTGCCCGAGATGTGTATGGCCATTTTTGATGTATACCGGGGTGGACCGGTAGCCATTTGGTAAAGAGGCCCAAGGCCTCCCGCAGTTGCGTGTCAGCCAGGCCCTCACCTGAGTGAACTCAGTTCGAATGGGAAATCCCCGATGAACATATGGAGCTTTAGGGGGAAAATCATCGATAAAACCTGGGGATCTATTTTGACACCCAAAAATTCAACATCATGGTCAATTAGATTCAATCTATTACATTATATTATATTACATTACATTACATTACTACATTGTATTATATATATATGTATACATATTTGCAACTGGGGGCTGTCCCATTTATGCGTTGACCATAATTATGAAATGATATTAACCAGATATGTTTGTCTCAAAATGGGCTATACAAAAAACCATGCTATACCCAAGAAAACCTGCGGTTTAAAACATGTTAAAACCTCATTTTCCTATGAAAAAGTGGCATTGAAAATGGATGAAATAGGTGTACTCCATGTAGATCCCGCATTTCCAGACACCTGCCAGCTGGGTCCTGCCCCATCCAAGCCCCACACCTGAGCCACCCGAGGCAGGGCCTTCTACTTCTACCTCGAGGCTTCACCAGGGCACCGTGAGTGACATCCCCCAAGGTGCCTTTTTGACACTTCACTGGGTTGGTTTTTCGGGAAAATCTGCGGTTGAACTCATCGTTGTTTTTTTCAGGGTTTTACCGTGATGTGTTCTGACACTTGAGTAGTGGGGGCGGGTAGCACCAGGCAAACCTTGGGGTTCAAAGATGAAGGCTCAAGAGATGTCAAGCCCTAAAGCCTAGAGGAACCCTACCCAGAAAATCCCAGAAATCTGCATGGGATCATGTGAAGTCAGGGGTCATGTTTCCCAGCAAACTCTTTTTAACACTTCACGAAATGTTCACAAACGCAGAATATAAAGATAAGCCATCCATTTTCGGGGGATGGTTGCCGCACTACTCACCATAATTAATGGCTGGTGAAGTCCCTACAAGGCCGTTATCATCTTCCAGAATCTATGGACGCACCCTGCTCGGCGACCCCAACATACTTCTCAGACGCCTCCATGCCGCGTAGGGAGAGACTGCACTAGGCTGATGGATTGCTTAGGTGCTCAGATACTCCCACTTCCCATAGTACCATGGAATCCATCGACAACTGCTTAATACCCCCATGATCCCCCATGATTATTGATATCCCGTGATTCTTGGACATGCGCTGTGTTCATACTTGTTGCTTGTTGCATATCCCCGAATCTTGAGGGGCTTCAAGTCGCCTAAATACCCCTGCAACATCTTTCAAGATTTTCCATACTGCGCCAGATTCTACCAGATCCATACTCCCTCTTTCCATAAAGGCCCCTTCGTATTGAAAAAAAGGGGGTACACTGCATCAGCTGGAAGAGAAATCACCATCAGACGCCGCAGATTCAGTCCGAAAAGTCAATCGCCCGTTCCATTCACGTAGTTCAACGCTTGAGAACAAGCGGTATAGTAATCTTCTCACATTTTCATATATTGAACAAATATGGTATTGACATGTTCAAGTAAAATACCCATATTACCCTCTGGTAAACTAACATAGCTATGGAAAATCACCATTTTTAATGGGTAAATCAACTATTTCTATGGCCATTTTCAATAGCTATGTTAAATTACCAGAGTGTATTCATCATTATTCTGTAACAGTAAAATATGTCCACATTTGAAGTCACCATATTTTGTGGGTCCCAGGGACCAGGCCTTCGCAACCAAGCCTTTGCGCATCATCTCCCAGCAAAGCTCGCGCAGGGTTCGGAAGGCTCGGAAGGCCTCCATCATCGTCCATTCTTAAAGGGTGTCCACTTCCAACTTGGGTTTCTGGAAAAAGTCCAATATTGGATTAGAAAATCTCTTTCTCGAAATTTCTCAAATGGCCATAATTCATGGAGGTTTGTCCTCTCTATATCTTTTGGAAAAGGTGGCCTAAAGAAGTCACTGGAAAGCCATCCGCTCCCTTTTCGCCTGCAGCAGTGTCACGGAGAAAATGGCGTGCTCCGACTCCGCGGACATTTCTTCCTGAAGGCAGGGCAGGCAGGGCGACCCAAATGGAGCCAGGATCCAATGGCCCAATGGCTCACCAAGTTTGACCTAATAGTAATCTATAGTATATTGTGCGAGAATGGGATCGAATCAATGTCACTATTCTATACTATTCTTAGTTTCGGATCAACATCTGGTTTTTGGAGAAAAAGAAGTACATCACCTCCGGTATCAGCGATTTCTACTCGTTTTCTGAGCGAGGTAGGGCCTAGAGGTTTTGCTTCTACATTGTTTGTATCATCCGTAAAATTGGTAGAAGTTCAGGGGGTACCTACCACTGTGAAAGTGGAGAACTTCGCAAGCCTTATCACTTCAATCAGAATTGGGTACAGTAACAAGCATCATCCTTCTGGCTTTCCAACCATTTCCATCCATTTCCAACTCAGCAATGGCTTCCTTTGTACCAAAACTACAACATCCAATCCTATCTCACTGGATTGGTTTAAGGGAAAATCTACAGGAAACCATGGTTTTTACCATTAAAAATGGGGTTTTCCTGTAAATTTTCCCCTAAACCAATCCATTGAAAACTACAACATCCAATCCTATCATTGGCTGGAAAACTGGCTGGTCTCATGGCTACCTCCAGGAAGGTGCGGCAGCGCCGTCGCAGCTCTTCTTCTCCAAGGTCCTGGCGATGGCGATCGAAGATGGCCATCTGTAGCGGGGCATCCCGTTTTAGGAAGTGGATATTAAGCATATTACCCCCCAGTATTCCCAATCATACATATATATATATATCGATATAGATATAGATATAGATATAGATACAGATATAGATATAGATTATAGATTATAGATTATAGATTATAGATTATAGATATAGGTATAGGTATAGGTATAGATATAGAGATAGAGTTATATTATAGATATAAATATAGATATAGATATAGATATTAGATATAGATATAGATATATGGATATGGATATAGATATAGATATAGATAGTGGGCAATAAGCCACTTACTAACTGAACTGCATATCCTAGTACTCTTGGGTTGTTGAGGGGAACGATTATGGGAAACCATTGGAACCATTGGTTTTTGTCAGTTTTTGCTGTCAAAAACTTCCTTTCAGGCTCAGTCCTCATTGAGAATCCGACGTGATTGAAGCTGTGGCTCAACATTGTTCGCCCACAAAACTGGGCAGCTTACTCACAAGAATGACCAGCCACTTTGGGGTGAGTCCAAACATATAGGGTATACTATATACTCCAAAATTATCCACAATTGTTGTTTTGCGAGGGAAAAGGATGGTAGACCGTTTTTTTCGCGGCAATCCCATGTTCAAACCCATTGAACCTGTCAGTCTCCCACCTCTTGCCCCCCGCCTCGGCATGTTCTGAAGCACCCAGAGCTGCCCGAAGCTGGGAATTCTCCTGGGGGCCCATCAGCAACCCGTTCTTCACCAGCTGTCCCAGTGGGTGCAAGGGATTTTAGTGGATTTTATACAAGAACTGATTGTTAAAAACGTTAGAGAAAAGACGTACACATTCCCCGGACAAAAAAAAACAGGAACAATGGTGTCCTGATGTTTTCTTCCACAAAGCACCTACTGAATGAGAGGATCTCTCCTGCCGGAGCTGGCTGATCACCAACTGTGGATCTTGCTGCTCATTCACACGCGCAAAGGTTTGAACCTGGACTCAAAGAGTGTGGGCAACCCTTGGGGCTGTTTCTGCTAAATCTGCCTATGTGTCAACACCCTGGCAGAACAGTACCCTAAGTCATAGCTGGTGAATGGATTTTCGGATATTGATTCCCGCAATTTCATAGGTAACTTGAGCCATCCTTAGCTGAATAATCCACCCTTGAGATTCTCGAGATTGCCTCAAACCCCAAGGTGTTGCCAACCCAACTTCCCACCGAGCACCCCAGCGTTAGCCACACGTTGCGCAAAGCGACAGGTGCTGATGGTCTCCGGTAAGGCTTGGTCGCAGGGTTTCAAGGTTGCTACCTCAGGGTATCATCAGCGGTTGGACTCGAGAGAAATGGCCGTCATGGGCCACAGATTGAATGGGAAATCCTCATCGCTCCAATCGCTTCTGCACAAAGTGGTTTCTACCATGTTTTTCTACCATTTGGGGGGGCTAGACGCACCAAACAAACGCCATCTTTTTCCTCCGCCAAAAAAGTGTCAATGCCTGAGCCTTTCAGCAGCTCCAGGACCTGAACGTGGCCCCAAGGTTTGGCACTGATGGTCACTGATGGGATGGCTATCCACCCCTTTTGTCGGTTCAATTTTCGACTCCGTCTTTTATCCCCATGGGTGACCAGTTTTACTGATCAGGTAAGCCTAAGGCCTCATACCATGCCCGATCTTTGGGGTTTTCTGAAAATTCTGCCCGTCTTCACCGCGGTTGCTTCAACCCCCAAAAAAACGCGGGTTGAACACGGTTGAATTCAATCGTGTTGAAGCAGCAAGGAAACGATCATTCACTGGTGATTTTACTGCTTCAAAGATCTTCAAAGTCCATTTTTGGAGGTTTCCTAAGTCAAGGGAGTACCCCAAATCATCCAGTCGTCATGGATGACCATTTTTTGTATTGAAACCATGATGACGACTGCAGATCCCCCATGACTTCAGAGGTCCACCCAGCTCCCGCCTCCAACTCCGCCGTCGCGAGACCCGCTTCCGGCTCGCGTCGCAGCGTCTGCCGCGCCCAGGTGTCCACATCCCCACGCTCTGGCGGAGAAGCGAAGAGGAAGGCCTCGTGGGCGGGGGAGAAAGCCCCCCGGGGTGCAGATGAGGTGGCAGTGTGTCAAAACCTTGTACCCCTGGTGAACATCAAAATAGCTGGTAAATGGATGTTCATCCCACTAAAAAATGGTATTAATAGGTATATTATATGATCCATACCCAGGTATTTCCCAAGGTCTTTGTTTTGAGGTTGCACTGGGATGGCACTGTGCTGATTTTTTGGTGAAGAATGTTGAAGAGCGAAGAATGATGTTGAAATTCAAGCAACGGATATTGGGAAATTCTTTGAACAGGTGATTGATTGACAAAAATGTGGGGATGTAACCAACCAAGAGATGGTAAGGGATGTAATCAACCAACAAATGGGGATCTATAGATTTAAAAACGTATGGGGAGATGTATAACCAAAAACGGAGGTATGAACCAACACAAATAAAAAGATATAGGTTGTTTTAGTTGTGTTCAATCTTTCAGTGTCTACTTACACCGAAAGCAAAAAAAGTTTGGGGTTTTGGGGATTCTTCTTGTGGAAGTCAATCAAAACCATGGCAATGTGATCCCACGAGATGTCCTATTGAGTTTGCCCAAAATGTCGGTGATCATTTTTTCCAAGTCCGCCGGTGAATCAGTTTTTTGGAAAACCCCGATGACATGAGGAAATTCGCGCCATTGCCAGAGCAATATTTGGTGGATAAATGCTGCTGGAGAACATGTACAGTATTTAGATGTATTTAGATGTATAAAAAATGTTTCAAACCTGGGTTGCACTGTTTTCACCAACATGAGATTTGCTCAAAACAGCTGGACCACAGGTACCCAGCTCCAGCCATGCGCCTCCACCTGCTCCAAGACTGCCGAAGGATCCCTGGTCAGCTCCTCATAGCCTCAGCAGAAGGTGAGAACATCTGGGTTTGCTTAAAACCTCAGCTACCCCAAAATCTTCCTGGTTGATCATTTTCCACATGAGACTTGCCATTCTGGTGTACCCCCCTCCCCCGGTTTTGCACATATGACTTGCTCACTCCGCCTTTGGCCATGGGGCTTATCTCCAACATGTCGGACCCTGCTGCTTCCGCTGCCGCTCGAACCTGGAAGAGCAGAGGGGTGGAAGGGGTGGAACCGTTTTGCAGAGATCTCATATGGCAGTTTGGTCTGGTGCACCCCAGACAAACAAATGGAGGCGTCGCTAAACATAGGTTGGGATGGGTAGCATGTGCAGTCGAAAATGTTGAGGCAAAAGATGATAGGGAGTCCATGTCATCAGAATGAGTGAAAAGCATGAAAAAGCCATGGTAGATGTGTCCACCAAAACAATGAGCAGAATACGGAATGAAAACCACCGTTTCGCACTTGTTGCATTGTCGATACCCGTTCAGCCCCCAACAGGCCGCCGCACGCTGAGCGCCCACTCCACCAGCCCTCGCGCGAAAAGCAACTTCCGAGGCTCCGTTGGTGCCTGTGGAGTGGTTAAGCCGGGTTGACCTCATCTGGGACCAAAGGGTGGAAGCCAATGTGGAAACGACTGATCCTCCCGCAGTTGATGGAGAAGAAGAACATTTGCAACAGCCAAGGAGGCGATTTTACCAGGACAACGGACAACCCTTCGATTTGCGATTTTTTTTGCGTGTGTCTTCAACTTTGGCACGGCCATGAGTCAACATCTATCCCAACAGATTGGGACCTTTTAAAAAACAAAGTCCATCGGATCGGTGTCCGCCACACCTCCAGAACTGCCAAGAACTCGCCACTAGGAGTGAAGAATTTGGACAACTGGTCTTTGAGTTGCCTCCTGGGCACGAGCAACCCGAAACAGAAATGGTAGGATTGCAGCGTTACATCATGGTAAAGCTCAGATTCCCTACAGTAGATCTATATCCACGTAGCTCTTGGTGGGCCTGGGAATTCCCTGTTCATCCCACACATCTCCAAACAGTGGCTGCTTTCAGGTAAGGCGCCACTTCTCATCACGTGCTCCATACCAGGCAGCCTGAGGCAGAACTGGATCTGGTTTCAATGGAATGTCAACTTACATCAACCCATTGGCATTTTATCTGGCTATGAGTCAAGATCCTTGTACCCTGGTGACCCCCCAACAAAACACCGGCAAACTAATAAATGCATTGTATCTCCCCAAAAAATGACCATTCTCATGTTAGTGAAGCAATAGGATTCATCCCATCGGTATGGGTGGTACCCTCTGGTAATTTGTTCCATAGCTATTGAAAATGGCCCAGTCGAAATAGTGGATTTACCCAGCTAGAAAATGGTGATTTTCCAGTTCGTTATGTGACAGTTTACCAGAGGGTAACCATCAAAATATGGATGGTTACCATCGCCCACCTGCACAAAACGCGCCACAGAGCGCGCCACAGCCAGGCCGTCGCGCCGCAGGAAGATGAAGCGTGCAGTGCCTGCGCCGTGGAACCCCATTGGAAGGGGATGGTCGAAACCCCACCCAGAAAAATGGTGATTTTGGGGATGAATATGGGGTTGACCACATGATATGGATTAAAAACAACTTCAGTTTATCAACTAGTTGAGCGATTTTTTACCAGAAAAATAGGAAAGTGGCAAATGTCACTATGTTAGGAGTAGAGTTTACTGTTCTGCATCTTTCGGGGGTTGCTATGCACCAAACGAAACTATAGGGAATCCTGGAACCCATTTACATAGTTGTTCATGTGATACATTTGTGGGCCAATTTAGGACCCAAAAGATACACATTTAAAAAGAAAAAACTACAAACCATCCTACAGTAACTTAAGTATATCCCAAAACAATAAGAGTTTTGCCAATAGGGAGAACCATGTAATATATAATGAGAACATGATGGGATATAACAAACATATGATAAGACTGTATGTGTGTGTGTCTGAAAATGCGGTATGTTCCCAATCTATATAATTTTGATGGGAAGCATTTATGGGAAGTTTAATGATTATTATAGAAAATGATGATTAATTAATCACGTGCTTTTTCAGGCATGTGGGTACGTCTTAAAATGGCAGATTCCCCGCACCATGGTTGTTTCAATTCTAAAAGGGTCTATATAATTCGGATAATTTAGGGAAGCCCGCATTTTAAGAACCCAATGTATTTGGCTCAATTGACTCTTCACACAATGTTCAAAACCCTCTGTCATTCCATTTCTCCATTTCTCGTTTGGCATAGACGTCCCTCGCTGGTGAGACAACGGGGTTAGCCAATCGCGCTTATCCCAGCCCTGAGGGCAATGGGATCCCCTCCAAATGTTTGCCAATTTTTGTAATTGGCTTTCCTACTTCCGCCAAAAACCATCTGTCCAATCCTTGAATGATGTCTGGATGTACTCTGAGCTGATAGCACCGCGTCCAAACTGCGATCGCTGCCTGCTGTTCGGCGTGTGGGGGTCACGTCCAGTCCAAAGGCAGTTCCCATCCTTCTGACATAATGGCTGATCCATGTCGCCTGTTGGCTGAACTGGTACTCAACAGCAGGTTGTGGTTGGGATTCCCAACTGGTCCAGTTCTTTCTGATACAGGTGGGCCCAATCGTCTTTGTGAACTGTTGGAAGTGCAGCAACAATTGATATGAAGATATCCATTGGGGAGCAGCTGAGGAATCTGAAAGCAGTGCTTTAAGCCAGGTATGAAAAACATGTCCTACATCTCCAAGTTGAACTGATGTGTCACGTGCCTCCCATGGTGGGAGTGGATCAAAACTGATTGCATGAATTTCTGCTTCCCCTTGTGGAGCAGTCTCTGCAGCTGTGTTTGGCTGGTCAGGTGTAGAGTTCTTCGACATCTGTGCCTTCTGTCCCACGGCTGCAAATAAACGGAACATTGCTTCGGCCCAAGTCACCTTTTGTTGATAGGCAAGGCGCAGTCTGTCCCACAACGGCCAGACTGGTTTGTTCTGCAAGGATGTCTGCTTGATGGTTTCCTCGAACTGCCCTTCGCTCGATGGGGTCAGGCAAACTCTCGGCATCGACATGTGATTTGACTTTGGCTACCTTGATTAATAACCCCTTTGCGGTTGCTTGAGTGACTAGATCATGCGCATGTTCCCACAAATCATGATCATTGTTGGTCGGGGAAGCTGGCAAGTGCCCCACCCGAAATGCCGCCAAATTGACATACACCTGTTGGTTGTCAACCCAAATGATACCTGGAACTTCAGAAAGTAAAATCCACTGCAAAGCGGCGATTGCCGCCCAGAGTTCTGCTCTCAGTACAGTTTGCAAAATCCCGGGAACAAAGCCTTGGGCCAAGTGCTGGAAATTGTCATCCGGCAAGGCTGCAACCACTACCCCCCAAGTGGCAACTCTGAAAATGCGGTCTGTAGGGTTACAAGCACTACCGTCAGTGAACAAGTGAGCAACTGGAAACTGGACTTGAACCTCATGAAATTGCTGTGACCTATCAGGTAAAGCAACCAACATGTCAAGGTAACCTTTCATGTTATCAGGTTTTGTAATCCAACCATGTTGTTTGGTGCATTCGGGCAAAGTGTCAAAATCGGCCAACAGTTGTTCAGGCAGTTGTGCTCTGTACTCTGCTGTTTCCAGGCAATGCCAGTGTCTGTGCATGGCTGAATCTTCTTCCGTGCACCAAGGACAAATGGTGTCCTCGACAACCCCACTGTGAATCAGCTTCTCTTTTGTGGAAAAAACTTCCATTAAGAGAGTATCGGATGAAGCTGTTGCGATGGGTCAAATGTGTTGTAAACTGCAATAGTGGAAGCAACATCAGCGTGTTGAATACCAGCCATGGATTTTCGGTCTGAAGCAACAGCACAAACATATGTTCTCCATCCATGTTGCAGTTTTCGTTTCAGAAGTTGAAGAGGGCATGTGAAAAGGTTGATGATATGCCCCTGATGATCACGAAAACATCCCCCTCCTTCCCAAGCCCAAGCTATACGATGCATTCTTTGAAGAAGTACCCCACAAGGTCCTGGATCAATCCGCTTGGAAGGGTTGTTGACCAGGTGATCTGAAACTTCACAACTTGGCAAAAATTCTGCAAAACGGCGGAAAGCGTAGGTCGTTTGCCACAGGCACCAGTAACCTGGATCACTTCAAATGTCGCTGATGCAAGAAAGCTGGAGCATTGGATGCATGCCTTTGTTCTGCCATCCTAAACTGCGAAGTGCTTTGGTGCGCAACTGATGTGGTCTGCCCCAAAAATGGTAGTACTGATGCCGTGGAGTGCTTTGGGCCATGCGGCTACTCTCAAACAGGTCTCCTTTTGTCGGAGTGGTGCTGGACTCCGAGCCAATCTGGGCCAGAAATCGGCCAATCCTGTCACCCTAGCCCTGACAACTTTGCTTGTGTGGCGTCGGCAAAAAAGCAATTGTCCACCTAAGTCTCGCGTGTCAAAGACTACTCGGCAGCCTGACAGGCGCGTATACTCCCTGGAGGAAGCGTTTGTCGCCCAGCAGATGGTTTCTGATTCGTCAAGCTGAATGTCAAATTCGGTACAAAACTCCCTTGTAATTTCGAGACTATCAAGGACTTCTTCTGGTGTTGGACCAGTGGTCTCTAAATTATCAACGAAACTCCAGAGTTGAACCCTGGGAGCGGAGATTTTGACCCCTTCGAACAGTGCCAAATTTACAAGGAACATCGAGGCTACTGAGAGCGGATCCCCCTCAGGAAATCCTGTGGTGGATTTCAGGCCCGGCCCCGCCCCCCCTGTAATGACGAATCTGCGTTCAAGGCCTGTAATGACTGTGGCCCAAGGACGGAGAATCTGGTTTGGAATACCAATTTTTTTGGCCATGGCAAAAACTGGGATGAGAGGCGAACAGCTGTAACACTTCACAATGTCACTGATGCAACCGCTGATCGGTTCCTCATCATACCAACTGCGTTCAACCATGGCAGAGATGGTCCACCAAATATGGGCCGTTTCTTTCCTGGAGCGGTTTCCAATCAGGCCGGCAGGAGCAAATTGGGAAAGCCATGTCAAAATTTGTTTGGTTCGAATGCTTGCCCAGGTCTGATAGGCCATGGACAGTACACAAATAGGTCGGAAGGCAGTGGGATGGTGTGCATGTGGCTGCTTTTCGATGGCTGTGATCAGGCCAACTAGTAAAGCTTGAGGCCACTCCCCGCCCTGCTCGATGTGATGGAACATTTCCAAAAGTGACATGTTAAGGGGTATGGCAAACTCAGCAAGTCCTGTTTACTCACACCGTCAGGACCTGTTGCTGTTTGGCTACGTTTCCCTCGTACCGCCTTGATCCACTGTTGTGGAGTGATAGGTCGGTAAGGCATTTCCCCAGGTGGGCCGGGCAGTTTGTCGTCAATGAATTGGCCGATGGCCGTCCATCGTTCTGATGGTTCGTCTCGGTGCTTGTCCCATTTGGCGTGCCAAAGTGTGGCAAACTGGGTGAACATAGCTTGTCTGCTTGCGACCAATGTTTGCTGGTGCAAGGGGTCGCCTTCTTGAAGGGCGTCGGGATCAGTCAAAAAGGAACCTGCTTGATGGTTCGCAGTTGGCAAGGCGCCGTGCGGTCCAAAAACTGGCAACTCTGGGTCAAGGTCACCTGGCTCATAAGTGATGTGGCCCTCAGGAGTAGCTTCTTGTACTAATGAGGACCTGGTGGTGAGCAGTGTTTGGACTCAAAGGATTGAAAATCGGCATGAAATCCGGTCAGCACAAGGGTGGCTGTTGCATGGTCTGGTGGTTGCTTTGTGATGACTTCAACTGTACCTGCTATCCTGACTGTCCTCTGCAGCCAGTAGTTCCGAAACCTTTTGGGAAATCCAGGAGCTTTGAGGATGGAATGCCATAAATTTTGAATTTCACGTGATGGAATTTGTTGGTGAGGTCTCGGTTGGGTCAAGCTACAATAACTTTGGATGCGACGAAGTTGTCTACTCCAATGGAAGTGTTGCCAATGGTCTCCAATGAACGTGACCTGCAGTTCAGTTTTGCGAGGGCGTCGGACTGGAGGTGTCTCTTTGTGCACCCATGTGACCTCAGTGGTTTGGGCTCTGCCCTTCTGCAGAGCTGATAGGCCAACACTACTGTTCTCTCGCATGATCTGGTCAACCTGGGATTCCACATGTTGCCAAAATTCTGCATGGAAATCAGGCACCTGGGGCTGCAGATGCGACCCAACATCGATATGGTAATCTTCAGGCAATTGGGCCCAAGGAATGGGGTGGGGTTTCCTCCAAAGCGGGACTTTCTCAATTGGACCTATCGGATGCAAGGTAACATAAAGCAGCGCATGGTCGCTGAACCAGGTTTTGTCAACGTGCACACTTTTCACAAAAGGCCACATTTCACGGGATAACCAAAGGTGGTCTTTGATGGTACACCCTTTGCAGGTCTTTTTCGGCTGTTGGCCCCATTGATAGTGAGCAAAAGTTTGAGCTTCAACAAAACCTGGTTCCTGCCAAAATGATGCCAGTTCAATCTGATCTGTTTCCAGGTTGAAATCGCCCATAAGGAAACGCGGGCCATGACTTTGGAGGACAACTCTTTGAGTAATGGCTTTTAGCAGTTCACTCGTTTGGGCAATACCTTTCGGAGTATGGCAATCTTTGGCGAATCCATAGACGATTCCCCCTTTGATCCATTGACCGGCAAATGTCTCTGAGAAGCCCCATAGTCCAGCAGGTAACTTGCTGATGGTGTCGGCTTTGCTGAGCAGGTTGTTGGCATTTGCACAACCTACTACAAGCTCAGTGTTGGGTCCGGGGCGTGCTGCTTCCCCAATGCGCAAGATGGTGAAAAGGATGAGCATCAGCAGCCAAAGTAGGCCAGGTTTTCGCGGCACATTTTTGCTTGCTTGGCGATTCTTTGGATTGGGTTCCGTGGCATTGGCATTCAGTGTGGGTTTCAGCGAAGAACACTGGCTCAGCTGGTGCATGGCCAACCCATACCGTCATTCAGTTGTTTTTGGCCATTTGGCCATGATGCGCTCGATCTCGGAAAGTTGTTCGGTGAATCTCTGGTCCATCAATGATTGGAACGAGGCTCCCTGCTGATCAACTTGGATTCGCACTTGGTTGAGCTGCTGTTGGACCTCGGCATGTTGCGAGGCGGCTACGTGCCGCATTGGGAAATTCTGTCCAAATCAGCAGCATTCATCTCAGCACTGTGGCACTTGTCATTGCCGCCTTGCCGAACGAAGCGCCTCGACCTCCGAAGGATAATAGTGGATCATTCAAGATGATGAAGCTAAGTCCTCCTTGGAGCTTTTATTGGGTTCTATCCTCCGGTAATCAAACGTGGCAATCGGAAATCCTTTATAAACCAAGATTTTAACGGGCAAATCATCTATTACATGAGGGTAGCTCTCCATTTTGCATTAGACTCACGTGACACGTGTCTCGCTTGTAACCGGACCGCCGAGGACACACTGAATGGATTCGACAATCTTCACCGCAAAGCAGATTGTCAGTATTTGTCAGGCGCTGGGCGACAGCCTTTGCTTTAGCATTTTAGGTTGCCCAGAAGGTTTCACCAGCTGTAAAGCCTGCAGTTTTGCAATTTTTCGAGACTTTCCAATGTTCTAATACTTCGCTGTGGAAGACTTCCCAGCAGCACAGAATTGTCTCTGTTATCTCACAATGATGAGTGTGGGCGAACGTTACGGTTGCGGACAACATGTTCAAACACTGCAGCTTGGCACCGGTGACATCAGATCTCTGGAAATGGCCTACTTGCCTGGCGGGGTGACCACTGGAAAAGGCAATCCTGCGCAGCTCCATCTGCCACAGCAGTCCACTGAAATTGATGACCTGGTTTCTGTTGATTTCCCTACACTCCAAACATCCCAGCATGGCCACCCTGCAATTATCTCAGAGTGATTCTCTCACCACTCGGCACCACCCTATGCCTGCGAAGAAACCCATTTGCAGCAACCACCGCATTCTTGGCTCTTCTTCTTCTGAGCGTCCTTGTAGTCTTGGTATTCTTTTGCTAACTCGCACCTCCTCTGACGCTCTTCCTCCAACTCCTTTTGCAGTTCGTCACGCCTTAGCTGATTCATGCGTAAGTGGTTCTGTCTCTGGCCTGAAATTTCAAGGGCCCACGTGCACAACAGGAGGTTGGCTAGGTGAAAAGATACCTAGGCCAAGATAGTGGCTCCCAGACATGGTGCAAACAAATTCTCTACGGGCCAGGGCCCACGCGCCAGGCGCATCGCCTCCGCCTCCGACTCAGCAATCTTTTTTTCAGCCCAGTACTGCCTCACCTTTCTGTCCTGCGGGTCTTTCGGCAGGCTTGTGGAATATGTTCCTTCGAACTCCCGTCTGAACCGGGACTTGCCACGGCCTTTGAATTGGTTCCACTCCTCAAAGGCCCCTTCATCAAGATGGGAAGAAACGCCTGCTGGAAGAGCCACGCCATCGCGTGACTCGTCCCATGGCACCAGCGTTCTTCCCTCCTGCCCTTGTATTTGGCTCGATTGACTCTTCACACAATGTTCAAAACCCTCTGTCATTCCATTTAGTCCTGGTTGGTTAAGAACCAGATTCTCAGTTCATGGATTATGATAATATCCAATATATTGGGTAGTATAATCATAATCCCCCAAAGAATCATCGACCAACCGGGGTTTTGAACACTGCTAATTTGCCGAACCCATCCATGTTTCATCCGTCAAATGCTCAACCAACCATCATTTATCGATCATGTCCCCAGATTTTCTGGATGATATCCCCCTGAAAATGCCGGTAAATCATCAACTCACAAACAAAATATCATATGATGCTATTATATATATATGGATGGATATGGTTCACCATTATATATATATATATATTCATAATAATATAATATACACACATCCCAACATAGCCCCGTTACATCATGCAAAATCCTCATAGGGTTTGCTAAAGACTTGACATCCCCAGCACCTCCCCAAAGTCGTCGCAAGAGCGCCACGCGGAAGACGTGCTCCGGGAACTTCTCAAGGACCGTCACGGGCTGCGTCTGCAGCGGGCCGAACTTAGTTGCTGCGCGTTTTGAGGCAAAAAATGGAGGATTTGATGGGATTCTAGTGGGATTCTAATTGGATTCTAGTGGGATTTCATGGAGATTTGATGAGATTCAATGGGGTTCTAATGGAATTCTGATCGGATTTAATGGGATTGAATGGTGATATAATGAGGTATACTCTTCCCTGTCATCAGACATGGCTGGCGATGTGAAATTCCCAAACTAGGCCAACTACATGGACATGTTGATGAATTTCATGGCAAAAGCTTCGAACTAAACCGGGGATTGTCCGTCATGTTTGATTACTGGAGGGCACTTTCTGGTACAGTAATATCTAGATAGTCCAATCCTTACCTACAGTACCTAGTTACATACTAAATAAAAGTGTATGATAAGAGTATTTCCGGTCATGAAAAACAGAATAAGACATAATAAAACGCCCTATAGGGGAACCCCCAAAACGAATAGATTCATTACATTACTAAACCCGGGGCTGTTCTTGGAGGGTTTTTTTTGTTATACAGTCGCATCGGACCTGGCGCTTATTAGAGGCTTGGTTGAGATGATCCAAAAAGCCCAAGCTAGAAGGGAAATTGGGGTTGCTTTTAGCATATCTGAGCCTTCAAGGGCCCAAATCCTATGATTTCACATTTGATTTGCTCTTTTCATCACTAGTGAATCTTAGCTGAAGCATCAACTAGACAGGACTGGTGATGGTCCTGCTCATCGCCCTGGAAGAATGACACCGATCCTATCTCAAAAAGTTTGAGTGCAAAATCCACGAAAAGTCAAAATGAGGCATGTGCTAACCCCCGGGATTTGCATTAGCAAATGGATTTTGATACCAAATTCTTTTACTGCAATTATCCATAGTACTGGCTGATTATTTACTATAGTTCAAATCTTACGAATGGAGTGATAATGATGCCTTTCTCAATAGCTGACCATCAATTGGGGTAGCTGAAACTCGCCACTTGGGGACGATTCCAAAAATGAAGCATCATTCCAGGTGTTCCGTTGCAGTGAAGTTATGATGATTCATCCAGATATTCTTGGTCATAAATGTATATATATATATATCCCATTATCGTGTATCTATTTAACCAAATATTAAATGGTATAGTGATATCTCATATAGTTATTATCATTAGTGGGATTATCACGATTTAATCCGACTATCCCACTAAATCCCTTTAGATCCCACCTCCAAAGCCACCACTTCAAGACCCAACCTCCACCTCTGGCAGCAGCAACTCCGCAGCCCTTTCGGGTTGAACGGAAAATCTACCGGAAGCCATGGTTTTTCCTATGAAATATGGGGTTGTCCTGCAAATTTGTCCCTTAAACTAATCCAATGTATCCAATCAACATGGAAGAATCCGGATGTTATCAGATCAAAAGCTAGCGACTGAGACTAACCTGAGAATAAACTGAGAACATATTGTTTGCCAATCAAAAGGATCATGTCATATGTGTGTATTATGTGTATATATATATGTAATATGTATGCAAGAGTTAGAAGAGAATGAGACTGAAGAGTTGCGAACTGATGCGATATCATCCTTACGAAATTTCACCACTCAGCTGTTTGGGGGTTCGCTCACTGGGCCTGCTGTAACTTGACCGCATGGCGTCTGCCAGCTGAAGGAGATCTCTAGGACCTACCTGAGCGGAGGGATACACTGGGACGTGAAAGTCAGTGCATATGTGGAACGAAGGTAAAAGCTGCATGGGACGCCGCGCATTCAGGAAGTCAAACAAGTCAATGCAACCAGGTCTAAAACACCATGGGACGCACTAT
>Ga0126342_10007462_pt1 | contig 19527 bp, 19 predicted proteins | sample Cyp1metagenome_FD_92528 | JGI IMG/M metagenome (GOLD analysis project Ga0126342, IMG submission 92528) | Coral microbial communities from Lord Howe Island, Old Settlement Bay, Australia - Cyphastrea 1 metagenome | ecosystem: Host-associated > Invertebrates > Cnidaria > Coral ... | reverse complement strand
TATATAATTATTATATATATAATTATATATATATATTATTATATATATATATATATTATTATATATAATTATTATTATATATATATAATTATTATGTATATAATTATTATGTATATAATTATTAAGCATATAATAATTATGTATATAATTATTATGTTTATAATTATTATGTTTACAATTACTATGTATATAATTACTATGTATATAATTATATATATATATATAAATCTTATATATAGCTATTTTACATATATAGAACTATGATACATATACATATATGTACAGTATATGTATGTATGTATAAATGAATCATAGTCTGATATTATATGTGTATATATTCTATATATATATATATATGATATTTCGGAGGGCTGCTTGCACCTTCACCATGCGATTGCAATTTTTGGAGTCCAAGGCAAGACGTCCGGTTGTTTCGAGCACTTGGCCGAGTGGCCTCGAGATCGGCACCTTGGAAGCCTTGGAAGCCAACTGGCGGTTGAGAAAAATCATGGGCTATCCATACAATGTGGGGCCCCCAAGATAGCTAAGTTGGTTTATAACTCCAATAACTATGGTTTATGGTATTTATAACTATAGTTACTGGGGCGAATCTAAACCAACTTATAACTGGGGGGCCTCACATTGTACAGTATGTGGTTATGATTGGTTAAAAATAGCCATGAAAGAATCTATATAATATATACCCTCCAGTAAATCAGCATAGACCCTGCCCTTTTTCGGGGTTGGAAGAGAAGTTTCCACTCAAAATTGGGGATTTTCAGGGTCGAACTGTGAATTTACCAGAGGGCTAAGTACAAAGCCACAAGATGGTCATATTGGTTTTATAAATGCTTATAAGGGGAGATTCATCATTTTTCTATGGGGTTTGGTTTGTGAATGTTTATGATGTTGATGGCCCAAGTATCGCCTGCCACTGGGATGATAAACCTAGTAGTGTATCATCGAAAACAGGGGGTTGACTGCCATCAGGAGAGATGAGAGATGACTGTTTGATAGCCAAAGCCACAAAATCATACAACAAGTGAATCAAAACAAGTAAAATTGAGGCGTCTAAACCAGCTGACCTCTCTGTAGATGAAGATGGCTTATTTCCAGAGACAGGAGGGTTTTCTACGACTCTAGATGGCTGACCAGTCGCCCTGCAAATGCTTGTGAATATACATGGGAAACAAATGAATGCATATAGAATATAGAATTGCCTAAATGAGTTCTAATGCATTGCGCATTGATGTCGTTAGAGCTCAAAGCCTCTCACGGATGTCATTCATCTGTTTGAAGTGCCGAGTTTCAGCACCAGAAGAATCCCCATGGAAGCCACGGTTGACAGGTACTGTACTGATCTTTGTCGTGGAGGCGCATTGGGTCAGTTTGAAGTTTATCTGCCGAGTTTCAGGCATCAATCTGAAAGGGGGTTGGCTTTGGAGCTTTGGAAGAGGTTTGAATATTTCTTGGAGATCATATATCCGTTGCTCCATTCATATCCCTAGTTTTTCGTGATATTTTACAAATTCGGACATCTACCGGAAGCAGCTCATCGTTTTTTAGCTCAGGAGCTGTTGATCCACCTTGATGCGGAAGGCTGGAAGTTCCTCTTTTGGCGCAGGACGGACCTCACCCCGGGTTCCCCTTTTTGAGTCGAACAGATGCGCTGTTGCTTCATTTACATATATATGACCATCATATTCCCATTGTTGTTGGTTTATAGCCTATTAACCACTATTAACCATCACTATTAACCATAACCATCACTATTAACCACCATTATTAATAGTTGGAGTCCTTTTCACGCAGATATGTATGTCCGGAAACTTGGCGACCCAAATTCAGTGATTTATCAGCATGTTCACCAGTAATTTTTGGGGCAATCCATTTTCTGACCCAGATATTCTGATGCTGAGAAGACCCTGTGCAGGAACACTTTGGCTGCTGCTTTGGTGATCCTGCACCGAACTTAGATGGAACCTTTGGTCGAGAGATGTGTACAACTTGAGAGAGACAGAGAGAGAGAGAGAGAGAGAGTTGCAAAGTAACAGCAGATGTTGTTTAAGTGGCTGCTGCTTTCCAATTACTATTTTTCAATGTGTGTCATGTTCAACTATAATTGGAATATTGTTGGAATATATAATGTCACCTTTATCTTCGTATTTGTTCCGAGAGGTTTAACCATCAACCAACAAAAAAAGACAGCTTTCTGATCTTGAAGGCCTCCAGACATGTCACCTCAATTCATTCTTATAGTCTAAAAAATCAATGTCCATAGTCTATTTCCATTGTTTTCCCTTTTCTTCAATGGGGTTTTCTGGGAAGATGTACATTTCCATGGGTAAAACCAATCCATCGATTTCCTACAAAAGACATAACAATGAAATCATCATCAAAAAAAATCCAGTAAGAATCCCATAAAATCCCATTAACCAAAAAAAACATAAAAAAAATCAGAATCGAAGATTTCGGGTCCCTTTGTTCAATCGATGAATGGAACCGGCCCAGGTCCTGGCACTGGCGCGGGGCCACCTTGGTGCCTTGGGAAGAACGGCAAAACGATGGGACTTAAAACTATGGGAAAATACAGAGAATCAGGAAACATCTTGGGAAAATCATGGGGAAAATCATCCAAAAAAAGAAGAAAAAGACATAGGAACATCCCATGGAAACTCTAAAATATGGGAAACATCATCACTACGGAAATCCCATGGAAATCCTCCCAAAAATATGGAGGTGTTTTTTGGGAAGGAACATCGTCGTTAAGTAAATGAAAGATTTCCCAGCCAGGTTTGACTACAGGATTATACTATACTCATTGTCCATTGCCAGATTTTACTGGAGAACAGCCACGATTGCTACTAATATCATCTATTATCATCTAATATCTAATATCCAACTGAAAAATGATCAAAAACATTTGAGTTGATTATAGTTATATAATTGTATGTGACACGGCAAAACATGGGTGGATTTGCCATATTGGTGGATGGTAATCAAACGGTTGATAGGGAATCAAACACACATTTTAAGGAATCCCATTCTGGGATGGATGACCATAAACCATATACAGTACAATGTTTTGACCCTAGCACATAGCACATAGCGGGTGATACAAATTGGCTGACTCTGGAGTCGTATGCTCCATGATTGAAATCCCATTCTCAACGAATCAGAAGTTTGAGGGACGACGTGAGGTTTACCATACATCCGGGTTGCTGAAAATTGGGGGTCCATCCCATTTTTTTGCACAATTTTGCACACCCAGATATCATATGAAGTTGGTTTTGAAAAAGTACCAGTGTATGTTGACCAATGATACATGATCTTTACTATACCCCGTATCCCATTATTTACAATATATACAGTACGCATGATATTTACCCATAGCTATTACCCATGGTTTACCCATATATTTCCCCATGGTTTGAAGGCTGGGCACTGAAAAAGATCCCATGTTCTGAGGACATGGTGGATCAATCCCCTGAGCCGGATGCTTAGCTCCCGAAACGCCGGAACCAGCGCGCTCGGTGAAAGTTTGTACTGGTTGGTGGTTTCAAACATGAATTTTATTTTCCAGAAAATATATGGGATGGAATAATCCTTCCCATTCACGAACTCATATTTTTCAAGATGGTTAAAACCACCAACCAAAAAAGACATGTAAGAGCAAGTGGCAGTTGTATTTGTGGTTGCTTTATGTTGCGCCAAAGCAATCGTGGATCTGTCAAAAGGTAGATTCCAGGTTTTTTTGTTGGGTGTGTTCCCAAAGATTGGATATTTCAAATCTGCCACTTTTGGGGTTGAAGAGTTTGTTCAACTAACCAGGTTCGATGCAACTGCAATTTTGTGCCAACCCTTTTTGAACTTGAACACTAAACATAAAACCCCCGTTCATTGATGATTGTATTGGATTATACGAACTAATAAATATAGATCATATTATATATGACAATATACTATACTAATTCATATAATCACAATCCACTAGGGAAATCTCCCTCTCCAAAAGGGAGGACATCGCTGAGTCCTCATGCCAAGGCATGCGCTCGGCGGAGCGCTCATTGGCATCAGCGTGCTTGCGGCTCAGGTTGCAGCTGGTAAAACTGAAGCAGCAAACACCATGTTGGACAACGGTTGTCGTGATTTCAGCAACAAACATGGGGACTGTATCATTTAAGCATATTTAAGCACCATTTTTTGGTGGTATAAAGGGGATACAAAGGTATATCAAAGCAGGATACTTATATTCTTTGCAACAGAAGAGAGCTGCTTTGTTGCTCAAAGGCCCATGCTGTGCAGATTGGGGTCCTCTAACCAGGAGGCCGCTGGGATTTTTTTTCAGGAACCAGCAATTTGGATGGTAAAAACCACCTGCATTTCTGCATGTCCGAAACGAAAATCAATCCATGTCCGTGGCTGCTTCCAGACCTTTGTCACTGCATTTTGCAGGCAGTGATGGATCAAGCTTTCCAGGGACTGGCATTGACCAGTTTTTTCTGTCCGTGGGCCCGGCATTTGAAGGATGATCGTTACTTACAATGAAGTCTACCCTCTGGTAAACTAACATAGCTATTGAAAATTGCCATTTATAGTGGATTTTCCCATTAAAAATGGTGATTTTCCATAGCTATGTTACATGTTAAATTACCAGAGGGTACATTCTCCAACAAGGAGCGGGAAATGGTTCAAAAATCATGAAGCCCAAAACTGGATTGTTAATACAGCATTCTGGGTAAATTTGATCACGACCTCACGTCGCGACCTAAGCCTGGAATCATGGTTAATAAGGGGAATCATCCCAAAATGGCCGAACTATTCAGGTTATTGAAATATTATAATTTACCTAGAGCATTGAAAATAACCTGAGGGTCCATGGGCACCCCATGTTTAAACATGTTTCAGCCATAACCAGGTCACGATGAGCCATGACCACTTTTGTGAGTGTGCAGAAGTTGCAGACGCAACCTCTAATAGTTTCCCAGTCCCTCAAAAGCGTTAGACGTTAGACTCTAGGGGGGTGTTTCTACCTGTGCCCTAGACAGTTCTCTCCAGTGCCTCCTAATTTTATCTGATTTTGATCTCAGCAACAGGTTATTTCAGAATTCATTAGCCACCAACGTCAACGATCTGTGCTTTCTTGATCCGCCTTTGTTCGAGCTGTCCCAGTCAAGGTCCCTGTTGCCTCATGTTGCCTCCAAGACACATTGATCTTGACAGATTTAGATAGACTTCAGACTTCAGCAGACTTCAGACGTCAGCAGATGAGGCTTTCCATGTTTGCTCTATTTGTTGATGCCAGAGACCGACGGCATACGAACGTTGGCCGGCACCTCAAACAAGAAGCAGGTTGACTGATCATTGTTTGTAAGAACAACCCATGTTAAAGGAACACGAGTTGATAGAGTGGGGTGCGCACATTGTGAACGTTCCAGCAATTTATCTCAAATAAACATGGTATCCCTCCATATATCACATATGTAGACAACATAGCTGCAACAATGCGTACACAGTTTGTTGTACAATGCGTCCCCATGTGTGGTGCGATAAACTCGGTCTGTACAGCCGGCGTTCGGCTGCGGCTGAGGTGAGTCACGCATGGGAATCATGGACGATCAATACCCTTGTGATGGCCTTGTTCGGGGGCGCAGATCAGGATGCGGGAGATCTCGAGATGTGGCTGGCTGAATTATAGAAAGCCTTATAGAAGCCCTCATGCAAACTGGCTTAGAGCTTATAGAAACCTCAATGATCCCTCATGCAACTAGCCAGGCAACTGCATTTCAGAAATGTAGGGGAACCCCACACGGCCATGTCAGGGTATCAACTCTAACCAGCAGGGCATCTCAGTTTAGCAATGGAATCAACTTACTGATGTATATCATGAAACTGTTGGTTTCTTATGAAAGCTTCATTACATAGATTGTGGGCTATTTGAATACAACATCGTTGAATTGGTAATGTATCCCATTGTATTCCATTGTCTCCCATTAGTATTTTGTATCATATCCTTTTTCAGACAAAGCCAATATGCCATGATCATATTATATATATAATAATATGTTAATATATATATTTGTCCCCCATTATCTCATCCATTATATATCCAATATTAGGCCTCATATCGCATTATTCCACTACATACGTATATTATATATATACATAGCCCAGCATATATCCATATAATTCCATATTTATATATATATATATTCAATATCCATATAATCATATATATATAATATACATATTCACATATATATATATATTATAATGTTTATATATATAATATGGTTATAATTTTATATATGTTATAATATATATATATATATGTATATTCATTTAATATATATATATATGTATTTAATATATATATAACTCCTTTTTTTCCCTACGTACCTGGGGTGGTTTGACCCCACCCTAGTGGTTTCCAGTCGCCGTCCCAGTGGCGCGTCCATCTCCGCTCTGGTCTTCGTGGCTTTGGTGTTGAGCGACGCCTGCAACTCGGGCGGCAAAATGTCCGGAGGCTCAACACGATGGGTTGATGGCTGGTGGCTACAGCTTAGGTTCATAAGATACCCTCTGGTAAACATACAAAAAGCTATTGAAAATTGTCATTTATAGTGAGTTTTCCCATGAAAAAAATGTGATTTTCCATAGTTATGTTAGTTTACCAGAGGGTATGGCTTATGATTATACCTATATATATAATATAACTCAATTTATTATAAACTATATGATATGCCATGCCGGCCATGCAATATGCATTTTGTTTTGATTATATATGCATATTCACTTAAAAGTCGATACATTCATAGGCTATTCATAGGGCTATTGATCGATATGGGATTTGGGATGATGGCAGCAATTATCCTTTGGTTATTCAACGTAGCTATAGACAGACAATCACCATTTTATAGCTAGGTAAATCATCAATTTTATATAATTTTATCATCTACACATGGGCCATATGAACATATGTTCATCCATGTTCCATGGCCATCTTAAATAACCAGAGGGTAATTCAATGGATTGGTGTTGTTGGGACAATCTTAACGGGAACCATAGATTTTCCCATCAAATATGTGGCTAAAACGAGTATATTTGTTTTTCCCAAAAACCAATCCAATGAAACATGGAAACTCACCATCTTTAAGAACGGTACCCTCTGGTAGTGACTAACAGTTTGCTATTGAAAATGGCCATAGAAATGGTGGATTTACAGTACCCATTAAAAATAGTGATTTTCCATAGTTATGTTAGTCTACCAGAGGGTAAATCAACGAACTAAATGGACCATGTTCAATCGCTTTCCCATAGTTTTCCCTTTGGCGATTTTTTTTTTCGGCCACGGCTCCGGAAATTTCTCCAAAACTCGGAAGCCTTCAGGGCCTCACGCACCGTGGGCATCATGTTCAGCTTGGCCGTGCTCTTGCGCTCCGGCTTTTCTTCCTGGAGGTGGTGACTTGGCAGTCGTGGGACTGCAAAAAGCCTCTGAAAATTGGTATATCAATGGGATTATTAATGATGTTAATGGGATATTTTACTTGGATATTAATGGGATATCAATATATTGATTATTGGGATATTAACATTGTATATATTTTGGGGATCTTACAATGGATTTGTTTGGGATTAAGCATCCAATTTTTAGTCTTACCATCAACATAAGCTATTGAACATGGCGGCCATGTGAATAGTTGATGTTCCAGAGGAAACCGTTGAATTACCTTTTCGGGTATCATTAGCCCTCGTAAAACGGATATGAAAACGTGCAATGAAACATGGTGGACACATGGGGTTTATGGATGGTTATGGTAGATATATATCTATTGTTAATGGTGAAATTGAATGGGGATTTAACCAACAAAAATAGCGATTTAACCAACAGGAATGGTAGTATGATAATATATAATGGGGTATTATAGTATGGGGATATCTCTGTATGAATTATAACGACCTGACTGCGACATCACGATGTAAATGATGATTGGAAAGGGTAACTATTCCAAAATGATGGCGCTATCCGTTTGGTGAATTGTTGTAAATTTATATATACTGTACCGAGATGGATCTGGGATTTGAGTACTATTGATGGTAAAATCAGATGAACTTGGCATGGTTTGTGCCATTGGTTTACCACATGATTGAGTGTGGGATGCTGTAGGTAGTGGCTACGAGCAGCAACCGTGGTGTATAGAATGTGTAAGGAATGTAATTATATGGATGTGTATACCTTGACCGCTACGGACATGTTTTACAGTCAGATCACTAAAGCCAGCGTCATCTTTAGACATGACATATCCAGTTGTGGGTCAATTTTGATTCATAGAACGTTGGTCTCTTTGAAGTGTACCCATTCGTAGCTATGCTTATGTGGGCAGATCATATTATTTTGTGGTTCTATATGCTCTAGAGATAGGTAGTGGTGATTTTGACCCGAATTCTCTCAGAGGATAATCCAGATATACAGTATACAGATTGATAGTTTCTGATAGTTTCCCTTTCAGATATATAAATAGTTTCCCTTCAGATACTAGATCTGGTTCTCTTGCTTGTGGAAATCAAAGGGTAGATATACTCCAGATTTTAATCACCAACTGGACTAATTCCATCCGTGGTGATCTTCCAAGGCGTCGCGTCAAACATATGTCAACGTGTTACACCTTTTGTCGGAAAATTGTCCGGAGAGGGGTGTGAATGAATGTGATTGAATCTGTCTTTGATAGTGGAGCATATACAGATGAGACTGCCTCAACACCAGGGGTGTTGTGTAAAATCTGCTGTTCGTAACAGAAACAGAATTGAGTGCGAGAACAAGGCAATGATTGATGCACCGTACATGTTTGGTTTCCACACTCATTTCTGGTGGTTATTTTTTTCACAGATGATTAGGAGTGATTTGAAGACATCTTGTCCATAATTTGGTGGTTTCTGCCATGTGCCATGTGCCATGACCAAAAGTTGGATAAAACAAACCCCGTCCTTGGGGGCTGGTCATCAATCCATTGGTCTCATTCGCGTGGCATATCATGGGCATGGGATGACCATGGACCAGAGATCCTAACTTGACCATGGCACATCTTGAGTTGGTGAAATATATATATATATAATGTTTTATATTATCTAATTCTATATATATATATATTATATACAGTAATTATCACATTTTAATCTCATCATAATCATCATATCATGATTCCATCCTGTCCTTTTATTTGAGGTGAAATCCGATAATCTCCTACTATTGTCGGTTTAATCAATTATAAGTTACCCTCTGGTTATTTAACAGTTCGCCATGGTATAGATGGCCCATAGAAACCATAGAAATAGATGGTTTGCCTATTAATAGCATGGTGATTTTCTATGGCTATGTTAAATAACCAGAGGGTATATTGAATTGAACAATTTACCATCAATATACCCCAAATGTTAGCATATATACCAGCACCATGGATCCGTCATGGGTAATGTTTCCCAAAATGACCCCATACATCCCACTCCAAATCCCTGCCGAGGCTCCTTTGGCTCGCCTGGTACACCTTGATTGGGACCTTAGGACTAAGGAGCACTGCCACGACGCCGGATGCCGGAAAATCATGGCCGTGGCGCCAAGAAGAAACGCATGAAAATTAGAGGTTTTAATAGAGAACATCATAAGAACATATGGGAAAATCACATAAATTAATTGGAAACTAGTGGAACATCTGCGAATTTTGCGGTCCTTCCAGGAATGTCGCGGTACTCAATGACCAACAAGAGAAGGGCAAGCTGGTGGTGATGGCGAGTTTGAGATCTCTGTTGCGCTTTGAGGGCAACCAAATTGGATCAAATTCAACACAATAAAAAAAAACATGATAAGCCATGATAATCAAGGCATTTTTTGATGATAAACCATGATAAAACCTGATAAACAAGAACAGATGCAAGGACATGTGAAGAACATGGACGTTTTGAGACATACTCAAACAACCACGGAATGGTCTCAGGACAACATCCGAAGATGTCATGGACATTCGGGTCATGTTTGGGGATGTTCAGCTGAGCAACTCTCTAAATGTCCAGTTTTTGGGCACGCCCCTGGGTCAAACAACTGGCTACCTTGGTACTTTTCTCATTTTGCTACAAATGGGGATATCTAAGATTGGCCATGACCAATACTGAATATTGACGACTGTGTCTCAGAAAGTGATACGCAACGGAGAAAACTAATTAATAGATTTGATAGACGAGAAACACCGCTGAACAAGGCTCTTTTTGCAGGCTATGCAGGCTCTGAATATGCCCAAATTTCATCAGATTTCATTCTGGTTGGCATCGGAGAGTATCTCCAGCATGGAGAGGGTTCCCCCGCCGGAGAAAAGCTTGGTGCGTGTGATTTTCCACCATAAAAAATATGTTGGGACAAGCCACTTGGAAGATACAAAAACCATGTCATTGGTGAATCTATCTATATCTATAATTATATATATATATTATATTAATTATTTATTTATTTATTTATTTATTTATGATTTATGTACGCTATTGGCTTAAGATGGCAGATTGGTCTTTGGTCCCTCATGCGAGAGAGATTCGAACCAAAATGGCGCCAGGGAGAGGTTGGAGTTGAAAAGATCGCAGTGCCGGGATGCCAAAGGGACTCACATGGAATGATGTTTAGACATGTTTGGATATGTATCTAGGTCAATCTTACATGGATACTTTAATCCTTTAGTCTTTTGGTATTAATGGGAATATCTACTAACCAGCAAAGAATTTAATTGTTTGCAGGGTATCTAAGATTGGCAATGGTATTTATGGCATGCGTGTTGCTGTAGATATATGTACTAATTATTAATGTGTATTCAGACTCAGAAAATTGTTCAGATATAGATATGTATTTATTGAGATATGTTAGACATGTTAATTATGTGTATTTATGTGTTAATATGTTCTGTACAGTAGGGGGGAAAATAATCATCCCGAACATGACTGAAAAGGGTTTTATGATCACCCTTTTCGTGGGGTGTAAGCAAGGGGGACCTACACAAAATATGAATAAAACAGATATTTTGGTTTGACCTGGCCGATGGTGACCCAAGGAGTTGTGAGAGTCGATCATCCATGGTCATATTTCAAGCCTCCGAGATTTGGTGCAGGGACTTCCTGCCCATGGAATTTGATGAATTTGGCCGTGTTTTTCCCGCCTGAAACGGGGCTTGAACACCCCTAGGTTTTGTGAAAAATGCTTCTGAATTTGCTCCTCCAAATGTTGGAAAACACCTAGGCGAGCGAGCTGGGAGTTGTTCTACCTCGTGTTAGGGGCTTTGATTTGGCAGGCGGGGTGTCAGTTTGCACAGGTAGACACATTGAAACCACGGATTGGTAGATAGGATATCAATGGATATCATGTCTAGGGCATGGATGCTTTGTAATTTCAAACATGTTCAAACCGCAAGGCAGGTTCAGCTTTTTTGAGGTTTTACCCCTAGTTATTTACCCCTAGTTATCATCTATGTTCGTCTGGGGTTTTCCATGAAATAAACCATCCAGCTATGGGTGGTACCTTCTGGTAAACTAACATAACTATACATAACTATTGAAAATTGCCCATTTAGGCCCATTTATAGATGGTTTACCTATTAAAAATGGTGATTTTCCATAGTTTTTTGTATGTTTACTAGAGGGTACCCCCATTGTAGGAAACCCCCCACATATGGACTCTAGTGGATCTTGACTTCGCAGGTCCTTCAAGGCTCCATGAAGTATGTCGTCAATGCGCTCATGCCACAGGCGGCCGGTACAAACTACGCCGCCTGTGGCAAGTGGTTGATAAGCCATACACTGACTCATGTAAAGAATGAGAATGTATCCATATCTATCATTATCATTCATTATGTATATATATATTATTATATTATATATCATATATATATATGATAGTATGATGTATATATGTATATATCATACATATATATATATGTATATATATATATGTGCTACATGATATATACATTTGGGGGTGTTCAAATATATTAATGAGATGAAGCCCTTGAGTACAACGGGCTCATAGCATCGTCTCCACTTCGGGGATCATCCACGCTGAGATGCGACAGGAGCTCCAGTTCTATGCTCCCTGGCTACCTTTTTTCGAGCTGGGCGAAGATGTGGACATAGGCCACCAAACGAAAGCCGCAATTCTTGGTGGGGCCCCAAACGATAGCTAAGAAGGTACAATTAAGTAGGCTACCTATGGTTCGTGGTAAAACACATTTCGTCAATGGGCTTCTTCACCTTGTAGCTCTGCCTGTTAAAATGGCAGCTTCGATATGCCATGTGTAACATTGTATACCCATTTGATGCTTGTTACCATCTGGTTATTTAACATAGCCATGGAAAATCACCATTTTTAATAGGTAAACCATCTATTTCTATGGGTCATTTCCCATGGTGAACTTTTAAATAACCAGAGGGTATATTTAGGATGATGATCACCACTTGCCTGCAATCTTTGCTGGTTTCGTCAAGATTCCGCCTTTTGACTGGTTTGAAAGCGGTTCAGATTCGCCCCATGATTAGGGGCCCTAATCCATACGTCAAATTGTTATCTGATAGGGGAGAATAGGGGAGATCACCCTTTGTTATGACATCACATAACCCCATATGAATATCCATTATTGGTTATATTCCCATATAGTCTCATTTTAAGGTCCTTTTTCCATTCCATAAATGACATGTATATAATACATATATATATATATGAATGATATTATACACATAAATATGATTCATGATATACACCTAATATTACAAAAACGTACACCTTATTCCTGGGTTGATTCCCCAGGAATCGAACGGCCCAACGGCCGACCGTCACGGATCTCCGAAGCGACAGGCGTGGCCGCATACTATGCTCCCAAGGAGGCGCTGAAGTCGAAGGACGGTCCGCAGCATTTCGTCTGCAGCGTGAGGCGTGCAGCGTTCGGCTGAGTGAGTGGCTTGGAATCCCATAGAAGGGAGACATAACATATATATATATACTTGTATATACTTATACATATATATATATATATATTTATATATACTTATACATGTACATAAACTCTCTCTCTCTCTATAAATATATATACTTATACAGATATATACAGATATATATATGTATATACTTCATAGATGTTCAGTAGTAGTAGTAGTAGTAGTCGTAGTAGTCGTAGTAGTAGTAGTAGTCGTAGTCGTAGTCGTAGTCGTAGTCGTAGTAGTAGTAGTAGTAGTTGTTGTTGTTGTTGTAGCAGATATAGATAGATATACCTATTTTACTGAACATTGAAGCACTTCAAGGATCATCCAAGCGATTCGAAGTCTTTTTTAAGGACCCATAAGAACCCGCAGATTTTCAAGATTTGACCATCAGCTAACAATGGGAAAGGAAAACGAACCACTTCGGATAGGTCGAAACTAAACACCGCAGCATTGGGAATGGTCAGTCTTCGAGTGTGTAGCACAACATATACTGTATATATATATATACACATATAGATATATTCATACAATTTCATACATATTATCCTGTCTTTTTGATTGAAGGCTTTGAGAACCGTGCCCAATAGCTACTTCAAAAAGACACTCATTAACTTATTGAATGCAACTTCAGCACAATAAATATTGATGCGTGGTATTCATGATACTAAACAATCCCAATTCTCAACCACTTGGTGGCTTTTAAAATGATACCGAGTAGGGGTGTACACAAAAAGAAACCACACATGTGGGATGGTTTATGTTAAAATGGTAATCCACAAATAATGTGGCATAAAAAAATATTGCATTTATCCCACATATAAGTTTATCAATAATGACTATAACCGACAGGGCCTCCCCAGCCCATGAAAGGTAAATGATAGCCACAGGTGAAATGACCCTCCACGTACCTGGTCTGCTGGGAGCAACCCTGAATAATATACAGCAATCCCAAGCCATAGATGGAAAAGTCAAACACTTGGAAATACTGTGGATGGAAGAAATCCTGCACCACCTGAGATGGTTGAAAGCCTATAGACAATGGGGTAAACCACCTATCAACTGGTGCAGGATTTCTTCCATCCACCGTATGAAGTAACTCTATCATCAATCTACACGTGTCGGCATGGAGGTTGCTATACTCATCATATACCCAAGTGATAGGTGAAAAAATATATTGAATTTCCTATGAATAATCCCACCATAGTTGATACTGTTGATACTTGAGCAGTGTTCAAACACCCTGGTTGGTGGATGATTATTTGGGATTACACTAAGCAACACAATGAGGAAATATAAGGAATGTAACAAGCCATGAACGGGGAATCCCTATCAGCTAAACCAGTATAAAGGGACGACATTTCTGGTTTTGAACACTTCTCAAATGTAGAAAACATAGAAACAAACATAGTGAGATAAATATGCCCGTTCACATTCCCATCTTCCCCCTAGTTGATTAATTCCCATTATTATTCCCTCAAGCATTGAGCTGTTTGTCAGTGTGCATGTTTATATATATATATATCCTTATGGACCATGATTCACCATGATTAGCCATTGGTATTCCCATTTGAATATTAAAAAAAATAGATATTCCCATTATTCCCATTTTTTTTTACTAGTGTTCCCATATTCCCGTTATGGTTCATACTTTTGTCGTTGCCAGGCACATGGACACCGCTCATCCTGAAGGACAGCGAGACCTGCAGCTGCAACGGAACACCGTGTCTTGGCGCTGAGGGATCTGAGCGAACATTCAGAGTTCGCAAGCGGAGATGCAACAGCAATGTAACATGTGAAAGTTATGGAATTTAATGGGATTAGATTTTTGACAATTATGGAAATGAATGGAATTTATTGGAATTTAATGGAATTTATTGGAATTTAATGGCATTACCCTCTGGTTATTTTTCACGTAGCTATGGGAAATCACCATAGCGAATAGCTAGGTAAATCATCATGTTTATCATCTAGAAATGAGCAATTTTCCATAGCTACGTGAAAAATCACCCGAGGGTACCTTGTGAAGATTGTGATTTTTCACATAGCTATGGACAATTGCCCATTTACAGATGATTTTCCTAGCTATAAACCTCGATTTATAAGGGATTTTCCAGTTCGCTATGTTAAATAACCAACCATATGGTAGCATTTTTCATACAGAGCTGGGCCATGTTCCATAGCAACTCGCGTCAAATTTGCCACCAGAGATCACTATGGTTTGTTGCTCAATGTTGCTTAGGTATAAAATATACCCAGTTTAAAACCATCTATTTTCACACACGTCCACAAAAGTCTATCTATTTTCACAAAATTTCCATCTATTCTCACACAATGTCCATCTATTTTAACAACATGTTCACTAGATCCCCATGGTATCCCCTTTTTTTTTACGTCAGTAACGCCCTTTTCGTTTCAGAAGGGAGTTTCTTGTCGAATTTCAAGGCTAGAGAGATGTGGATGAAGCCTGGAGCTGAGGTCGAAAACCCGGGTTGTTTGGGAAGATACAGATGCATACATACATTATGAATACATACATATTACCCTCTGGTAATTTAACATAGCTATTGAAAATCACCATGTTTAATGGGAAAATCCACTATTAATGGTCATTTTCAATAGCTACGTTAAATTACCAGAGGGTATTCTATATTAATTATTATACAGTATATACACACATAATATACGTTATCAGATGAATATTATTGAATTCATATAGATGTATAAATTCCTACATAGATTATTGAATCATATATACATTATTATACATTATTGAATCACATATATATGTATATGTATATATTATTGAATTATATTAATTCCGACATACATTCTAGATTTTGACATAATATAAATATATATATATATTAAATATTACATACAAATATATATATATATACACATGCACATATGCCTATACCTACATATTATATTGTATATACACGTTGAGTAAGGATAAATGAATCTGTGTCCGTTCGTTCTACAATACACCATGCCTGAATACTAGCTGATTAAGATTGTTGTTCTTGTAACATTTTTCGACTACTGGCTTTCCACCAAAAACTCGAAGCATACGATATCGGCCTGTTTCAACTGACAGCTGACTGACAAGTTCCTGGTGATTCCTTTGCCTCATTGAGATGATGACCATGCCCTGCTGAAAGGAACCTCGACCAACATCAAGACATTCTGTGTTCTTGTCAATGATTACCCTCTGGTAAACATACAAAAAGCTATTGAACATGTACCATTTATAGCTGATTTACCTATTAAAACTGATGATTTTTCATAGTTATGTAAACGTTTACCAGAGGGTAAAGTATCAACCCTACGGCTTTCACCAAGATCGTTGGAAGTCAACCCGAAGCTGATCATTAGAGCCCCTTCTTCAAACAGCCCCATGAATCGCCTGGTGGCAAACTGTCGGCGAAAAGATGAGGTGCAAAGATACTTCCATTGGAGGCACCGCTTTTTTTGGTGCCGGATTTTTCCTCAAGAGATACACTGGCAGTGTTCAGTTCACCCCATTTTTTGTTGTCCTTTTATTTTGTTGTCCTTTTATACTGATTGGTTGAGAGTTCGGAATTCCGGATTTCCCCATGGATTGTGAGAATCCCCCATATATTGGTATAGTTTACAGTCTAAGGATGTTGAACGCTGTTCAGGTGGAGATGTGACAAATTCACAGACTTGGGCCCTTGGATCTTGGTTTCCAGGCAATTAAACCCTTAATTGAAAGATATGTTGTGTCCAAAGGAAAGGGAAAGAAAGGTTTATGGCGATTAAAGCAACCCTAAAGGTGAACCCTCCAATAATGAGGGCTTTATGAATGTTAATGAATGTCTTTATTAACCACCAAGAACCACTACCAAGGGCTGTGGTTAACAATCTATCATGGGGTTGTCACCTTTTAAACGGTGCATTCAGAATCTGCGCTATCCCGCAATGCTATCAGGCTTAGTTGCCAACGTCAACTGCTTTTTTCCCCGACTCTCAGGTGGGCGGCTGTGTTTTTCACAGGGCGGTCGCTATCATGTGGAGGTTTCCTGGGTACCCCGGGTACCCCCAAATCATCAAAGTCGTTTGATCATGACTTAGTATTGAAACCCATGATGACTTGGGGATCCCTGATTTTGAGTTAAGAAAACCCCATTGCATCTGATGGGGGCGTCATGCGCCACAGGACTGACATCAAAAACATATCACCCCCGCCTCCATGCGATGCCATGCGCCAAAATGTATCAGGACATGACAATTCGCCTCCAATCTCATGAGTGTTGCCTAGGTTATCCTAGCTTAGAAATGCCATGGATCTCCCATTTTTTTCAAGAACTGCTTCGGCAGTGCCCAGGTTCCACACACTGCAAAGAGATCAACTTGTCCGGCTGGGTGTCCAGTGAAGCCGTGCTCAGCTCAAACAGATGGGCGAAATGTGAGATTTTTACAGTGGCAGAAAATCTGGAGAAGAGCGAAATACATCAATGAATATCAGCAACTGTAGAATCATGGGCTTAATGCCCTGTGCTCGGGTGTTAAGTCCCATCCAAGAAGTGGAAGGAAGAAGAATGAATGGTAGAATCAGACTGGCAAGGTTGGCCATGAAATGCATCTTGACAAGAGTTTGTTGGATATCTGTGAATTTGACCGATTTTCAAAAGAGAAATCAGCCATCAGCAAAAATGGAGAACAAATGATGGGGATCTAAGAATCAAGAAATGGTGATTTGTTTCATGGCCTGGTGAAATGCCAAGAATCTGCTAGTCTCACCATTTCCCCAATGCTGATCCTCAACGACCGAGGCAGAGGCTTGGAGCGCCAAACACTCGGGCCTTCCGGGGGTTCAAAGTCAGCTGGGGTGCTCAATGGCATCTGGAGGTCCCATGAAACCCATGTTTCATGGCCATTCTTCGGCATAGTTAGAATCTGCAGAAAACTACTGCTGTTTCACGTTATGAGATCACTTGCTTGTGCCATTTCTGATTCTGATGCTGTCAAAGGTTTTCAACATAGTTCAACAGTTCAACGAAAAGCTTCTTGTTATTTTGAATGAGCACTGTAGCCAGGTTTTGGTCAGTCTATGTTTTTTTGTTTCAACTTGTTCAACAATAACCTACCATTTGGGGATCTTTTATACCAAGCATTGATATCCATTTATGGTGATTTTGGGGATGGTTTACCACGTTAGTTTCGATAACATGTCATGAATCGCAGGTAAACAGCAGTCGAGGGATATAGCAAACGGAGCCCGATCGCCCAGGAGTAGCCGAGGACAAATGCGAACCTTAGGGAGCATGCAGGCGGCGGAGCAAATACCCATAGGATCCATGGTGCTGCTATATATGGTAACATGGATCCCATCAATATACATCCAATGTTAGCATATATATATATATACCATACATGGATCCTATGGGATATGATGAAAATCATCCAGATTTCGATGTGTTTAAGCGAAAGATGTCCCATTGTTTTCGTTGATTTTCCCAATAAGACCTCATTTTTCGGGTTTTCCAGGAACTCTTACAGTAGTAAAGCAATAAGAAGAACCACACATGTTTTGATGGTTTATACCACCCAAAAAAAATGTAGATTTGGGGATGGTTAGCTATTTACTATTTGCAAGCCTTATACTCAAAAAATCACCAAAACATGTATTCTAATAGGCGAATGACGATAAACCATCAAAATTTGGCGTTCTCAATTTTCAGAGAAACCCAAATGGATCCAAATGGAGATGTGAATTTCCAGTTTTGATTTGCCCAGGCCCGGTGGTATTTTTGGTGCCCAATTGAACAGCCAGTTGATGATATGTTGCTTCCGGATTTGGCAAACCATCTGATGGTCCTTGTTCCAGATCAGGACCTATTTGATTTCATGTGCTGTTCCTGTTGCATCCTATTGGCTTTGGGTCTTGCGGTGGTACACAAGGTGATAACTCCAGTCTCCAGCCAGACCCGATTTTACGATTGAGGATTTTGAAGCATTCCCAAGATGAAGGCGTTACAACAAGACAGAAGTTTCTTGTACAGAAACTATACAGCTATGGCCATTTATCAATTATAACTGGTTATAAATGGGATTAGATATTCTATAAATGGGGTTTTGTTAGTACTTATAACTGGTAAAGGGCCATAACTGTATGAAATTACATCGGCATGTTATCTCCAGTCAATTGGCCTCTGGGAAGACACATCAGCGAAGTGATTGGACATATTTGGACGACTCGTGATTGCTGGTCCCGCGCTCTACAGTGTATGGCCAGACATCAAGTCGCTTATTTTTAAGATATCCCATAGGATCCATGTATGATATATATGGTAACATTTACCATCAATATACCCCCAATGATACCATATATATATATGTGGCAGGGACCTTCTGGTATAATATGACCGTACCCCTTGCCTGCTGATACAGCTATTTGCCTTCCATTGGGGCCCTTCATGAAATATTCGGAATCTCTCCAGCCACTCCAGGCCAGCTTTTTTCCATGCCCGACTCAAGCCGCTCTCAGCCTCAAGTTCTATG
>Ga0126342_10007461_pt1 | contig 19528 bp, 21 predicted proteins | sample Cyp1metagenome_FD_92528 | JGI IMG/M metagenome (GOLD analysis project Ga0126342, IMG submission 92528) | Coral microbial communities from Lord Howe Island, Old Settlement Bay, Australia - Cyphastrea 1 metagenome | ecosystem: Host-associated > Invertebrates > Cnidaria > Coral ... | reverse complement strand
TATATATATATATACAGTATATATATACACAGTATATATATACACAGTATATATATACTGTATATATATATATACTGTGTATATATATATATATATACTGTGTATGTATATATATGCTGTATATATATAGTATATATATATACAGTATATACATACAGTAAATATATGTAGTATATCTACAGTGTATATATATACAGTATGATATATATATATATATATATATATACAGTATAATATATATATACACATACATATACAGTGTATATATATATACAATATATATATACATACATATTATACATACTGTATATATATATATTCCCAAGCCTTCCCAGATCATATTCCCACATCATATGATTCCCCACGGCCTATCTCTACCAGGTCTATGTGGCCAAGCAACAGTTGGGTCCTTTGATCGGCTGGGCCTCCTTTGCAGATGCAGTTTGAAGCTCAGGGTCGGCTGGGTAAACGTTGGTTAGTGAAAAATGGTTTAATTTGATGTAATATGATATAGTTCAATGATTATTTATGATTATTTAATGAAAATTTATTTATGGTTATTGAATGGTTGTTCCATTGGATTTCATGGGATTCAATTGGATTAGTCATATTTAATCACTGTAAATGGTGATGAAATCCAGGGAAGCACCCTATGGTACTATTGACATAGCCAGGGTGCTCCCATTAAAAACATTGTGATTTTCCATAGCTATAGATTGTTTGCTACAAATGGTGTATAGTTATAAAGCTTCTAAAAACTGCATGGTTGGAGGGGATAGACGATTTGAAAAACGAAGATGCCGGACTTTTGGGAGTTGCTTACCATCTGGTGATTGAACATTGCAATGAAAAGGTGCCATAAAAAGCATCATGGAATGGATATCCAGAAGAGGAGACTGGCGATGAATAAGTGGATTTTTTTTGGTACTGGCTTTCCATGACACATCTTTTCAGTGTTCACCTGACTGAATGATAATCAAAAAAATCATCAATTCACCATTTGAACCAGGGTTGTCGAGGATAGCTGGAACAACTCGATCCGAAATCTCTGGTGATTCTGATCCGAAATCAGCTTTTGTTTGATGCTTCAATCCTCCCATTTTTTATGTTGAAATCCCCATATGTTTAATGCTCAGATACTTTTCTTTGCTGATCTATCAAATTTTTGCTGGCAAAATATGCCAATTGGATCCGATCCGGTGGTAAGTTAAATTTGTTGAAATAACTATGGGTTCGTTGGCATTATCAAACAACAACATGTTTGTCCTTTGGTAATCAAACATGGTTTGCTGGAAAAATCAACCATTTCTAGAATTGTCTAGAGGTCCCAAAAAAAAACTCCAGTTCGATGGGTGTTTCCCAGCTGGCCGTGATTTGATTACCAGATGGTATATCACCATCATTCCCCATCTATATATCCAATATATTTATCACGATTCTCATATATTTCCCATGATATTCCCTTACGTATAATGATGTAGGGTTTTTTAATGGGAAAATCCATTAGATATCCCCATCATATTCCCCATGATTTTTCCATATCATAAATATTCCCATGGAGAATCTGATGGTTTTCCCATATTCTCCATGATAAATGAATATAAATGCTATGGAAATCTCCATATTCCCATATATTTTCCCATATTTTCCATGTATTTTTTCCATGTTTTTTCCCTATGATTCCCATATTCCTGCGGGAATCTCCGGGAATCTCCGCGTCACACGGCCAGGTCACCAATGGCCGTGCCGCTTTGAAGCGCGAGGCTCCAGTGCCACTGCACCTGTGCCTTGGCAGCAAGAAAACAGACTGCGTGCCGAGAAATCTGTGTTTTATTATAGATTTATAGTACAATATGTATACATATATATATATATACATATGTAGTATAATATTGTTATATATATATATATTTACTATGATTATGATTAGCAAGTATTATTATATATACATATACAATATATTCACCCAAATATTTATTGGTGTAATTCATATGTATATATATATATAATTGTGCATATGCTAGTGAATTGTAAAACGTATATATATATATATATATATATAGATGTATATATACACTCAAACATCTCAACAATGAACAGATTCAAAAGACATGTGTATATTGTTTATATGGCTCAAGTCAGTGAGGTGGCAGATATGCCTCAGAATCAGCCTGGGAGACCGCCAGACCTGAGGTCGCCATACTACAACTGCTATTTGGGCCACTCGTTGTGCTTGTGAGACAGGGCAAAAATGGCATGGGAACGAAAAACACCACGAGTTAATACTTGCCAAACATGTGCTTTTCTTTTACTGGTATCATAGTGTTTGATGGTCCTCTTTGGTTCCCATTTTTTGTGAATGTATAGCAAAGGGATCTCACAAGGGTCCATGGAGGAACTGCTTTCACAAGGGTTTGATCGGCAGTTTGGGGCGAGAACGGTCCACCAGTCAAGTTGTTGGCACCCAAAGGGATATCCAGCTCAAAAGCTGTTTTAATTTGATGCTCTTGAGCATAGGTCTCAAGTCCAATATATATATATATATCATTATGTATGTATACAGTACATAGAAATGTTGTATTGAATGTGCATTGCCCATAAAATGGGGTTGGCAAAAACCCATTCAATGCTTTTGGAGGTCCCGCTGTGTCAGGGAAAAACTCAATGAGCCCCATGCCCCAACCTATGATCACGTCCCAGTCAGGTGATAGAGTCAAAGTGACATTAATTGGCATACTATCATCTTTTACAGTAGCCCCCAAAAGAATAGAAAGGCATCATTTATCACTGTGAATGTAGGATTCTATATACTTTTCCATCTTTCTTGAGGTTACTACATGTGGCAATGGGTTTTGCATGATTTTCAGGTCACATCCCAAAGCTATCGCCGTTTGCCAGTTTCGATCCAGGTAAGCAGAAGCCGCCAGACTTCTTTAAATTCACTCTGCGTCCGTCTTTGACCAAGCGTGGTGTGGCAAAGGAGTCATGACGCGGCGATATTCACAGATCGTTTTAGCATTCTGTTGGCTCTACTTAGTCTTGATTTAGATTTACCCCAACATTGAAAGGTTACCACAAAATGACCCAGCAGCAATTTTAAGTGGCTCCATTGGTATCATATTCTTTCAGCTGTCTGAACCACTGTGATCGCCGTGGGTTGTCAATGCACACCTCGGCTCCGCCCCGTTCGCAGCGACGCGCCGTAGCCGTAGCGTTCTGCGGGGGTCAAGATGATCCCCGGAGGGATGACGCTCAAAATGGGAACGTTGAAGAAACAGTTGGCCATGGTATAGATGGCCCATAGAAATAGATGGTTTACCTATTAATAGCATGATGATTGTCCATGGCAAACTGTTAAATAACCAGAGGGTATATACACAATATTACATAATTATACATATATTCATAGATTATCTACACATAAGCTGAGTTGCATACAGATTTCACGCTTATGCATATGTACTGTATGTGTGTGTGCATCTATATGTGCATCTATACACATTACTATTACTATTATTTATATATATATACTATATCATATGCGCCCAGAGGTATATGTATAGATATTACATTATTAGAGATAGAGAATCTAGCTGAGTAAAAAAAATAACGAGACTACTGCAACCTCACTGGATGGTCCTTAATTCAGGTTAGTGACTAGTGATTTATTACAATTTACCCAGAATGTATCCTGCATTAAAACACTATATTATGTCATATCTATGTCAATATATATACTATATATATATACACACTGGTTGGTGGTTTGGAACATTTTTTATGTTCCATAATATACGGGATAATCCTTCCCATTGACTTTCATATTTTTCAAGATGGTTAAAACCACCAACAGGATATTTATTATAGATACACAAGTACCATTCTCAAGATAATGACTCCCATCGTCCCTCGCAGATCCTCCGGGCTGCTGCGGAGCGGGCCCGGTCGTGTGGAAGCTCAGTTACTCAATCCAACTGCAGGGTTGTTTGTGGGCTTTCATAGGATTTTTCACAGGATTGAAATTGGTTTTTCATGGGATTTGTTCACAGGATTTGATGCGATTCGATGATATCACCAACCAAAATAGGGAGAGAATTGGAAATCTATATATATATTATATACATATATAAATATATATCATATATATGTTATATATATATATGTATGTTTATATATATATAATATACCCTACATAGTTGGTTTTTATATACGGGTCTTTATTGTGCACCTTTTTCTCCTGGCAGTTCCAAGCCTCACCGTGAGGTCGGCGTACACCGCCTTAATGGCCACGAAGGCAAAATCCGAGGCGCAGGAACCCCGATGCGGTGGTTCACCGCGGTGATGATAAGCAGATAGGTAGATGTTGATACCCTCTGGTAAACTAACAATAGACACTGGTAGAAAAATCGGGCTTGGAAGATGAGTGAGTTTCCACTAAACAGTTATTTTCAGGGTCAAACTGTTAATTTACTGGAGGGTACCCTCTGGTAATTTGTTACATAGCTATTGAAAATGGCCATAGAAATAGTGGATGAATTCCCATTAAAAATGGTGGATCTTTCCATAGCTATGGGACAGTTTACCAGGCTGGGTACCCCCACCAGAGTTTCCCCCACCAGATGATGGTCAGATGAGAAGTGGCTAAAACCCCTGTTGGTTAAAGATTATATGGGATTATACTCCTGGTTGGTGGTTTGGAATATGAATTTTTATAGGTTTCCATATCTTGGGAATGATATATAATCCCAACTGACGAAGTCATATTTTTCAGAAGGGTAGGTATACCACCAAGCAGTGATATGTGATCAATATGTGATCTTATTTGATATTAGGTAAGTTGATTGAGATCAAACTGAGATAATTGATATATATATATATATATAAATTGATATATCAACAATGATGTTAGATATTGATTGAATTTGATTGATATTTACGATTGATATCAAATCTCGAACCAAAAAAACATATAAAAAGATAGACAAACAAAGAAAAATACAGTGATTTCCCGCCCGCCTCTGTGGTGGGTCAGTGATGAGTCCCGTCTCAAGGAGCAATGTTAGTTGGGACTATGACATTTGATATGTATGGGAATATGGGAATATAATAATCAATATTAGTCATATATTATATCATATATGATGCATTTGATATATTCAAACATGGGAATCTAATGATTAATAAAGCACGTCCACTGAAATGCCATTTCTTGTTGGTTGAGTACTGATACATGGTATCCAAGCCCCGGAAGGACATTATTGCGGAAAATCCATGTTGGTTCATCATTGCTTGTGGCAACCATGTACACTATGCAGTGAACGGGATAGAAAACCATGTCCTCAATAGTTTTGCTTAAATCATATTTTATACAGATGATCATCATCACTATTGTTCTGGCTAAATCCCTAATGATCCCCAGATTTATTGGTGACTACCTTTTTCGCACATGGGTTCATAGGTACATATTAAATATTGAGTCGGTCATACATTCTCAATACTTATAATATGTGTCGCAAACAATATATATATATATATACATATATATATATATATATATGAAGATCCTATATGAGGATCCAATACAAAGTATCACATAATATCACAATGCACACCAGATATTTTCACAGTCATTTCAACATATGAAAATGCTTCTTGGTTCATTGGATTGATTGGTTTTCCAGGGAAAAATCTATACATTTGATGGTTAAAACAAAAAACTTTGGTTTCCTGAAGATTTTCCCGAAAACAGACATCCGACCATTTGATGGTTTCCTGTCAGGGCGAGATTGAGCCAGAGATGTCTCCTCCGCTGGGTGAGGCGGGCAAGAAACTCACCGATGGATTCCTGAGGTTGATGATGATCGTTGATTAGTACAGGGATTAGATTAGCTACCCGGCCTGGTAAATTAACATAGCTATGGAAAATCACTATTTTTATTGGGTAAATCCACTATTTCTATGGCCATTTTCAATAGCTATGTTAGTTTACCAGAGGGTACCCTCCAGTAAATTAACAGTTTGAGCCTGAAAATAACTGTTTAGTGGAAACTCACTCATCTTCCAAGCCCGATTTTTCTACCAGGGTCTATTGTTAGTTTACTGGAGTGTAATATATTGATTACAAAGTAATGAGGATTAGTGGAATATATAGTGGATTACACTTACTAAAATGTTGATGATTAGTAGATTACACTATTGGGGATTCTCGGAATCCATATCAAAATCACTAATCAATTGATATGTTTGAGGTTATGTAATTTTTATTAAAAAAACACACCTGACTCAGGGATTTTTGGGAAGCATGATGGAAATTTTGGGCAACCAGCCTATGTGGAGTTTCACGCAAGTGACAGTTGAGATGGGCAATCTTGGAATCCAAGGTATATTGTAGGCTACGCCCAAGTCTAAGTCGGTGCCATGTATGGAATATACCGAAGTTGGGTCTGAAATTGAAATTGAGTTTCAATCCCAAGCCCCACAAGAGAAGCACAAAACAAACTAAGCCCCTTCACCTCGTACTTTGACCAAAAAGAGCTCAGAAATATGAAACCCAATATCCAACAGAAAGGCATACACTGGGGATTTCCACTAACATCTCTGCCGTGTAAAAAATGGTCCCTGGTTTTTGGGATGGGCACCAACCAGTAATTAGGTTATGAGTTGGTTCATAACCCCTACTAACAATAGATAGATCTAGCATACACCCTAATTATCTTACTTGTAATTATAAACCAATAAACCAACGTAGCCAACATAATCAGCTCTAATTTCCATTGTAAATCCCATAAATCCCATAAAAATCCATGTAAATCCCATAAAAAAACATGTCAATTCCATAAAAATCCATGTAAATCCCATATAAATCCCATGTAAATCCAATCAAATCCCCCAATTTTTTGCTGGTCAAACACATCCACCAGTCCCTACCAGGTTTTACCTCGCCCCGCCAGCGGCGGTGCGGTGGGCTCCGCGGCGAAACATGCCATGGAGGCACGCCGTTTGGAAACATGTGATGTTTCGGATTTTTCAGGCTTCACCAACCATTTTTTTGGGATTTTTGGAAAGAAAACATATAGATAAACATAGTATACATGGAACATATATGGAACATATATGGCTATGGATCAATACCTATACATACCATTTTTAGGGGGATGAACATCCATTTACCAGCTATTTTGATGTTCACCAGGGGTACAAGGTTTTGACACACTGCCATATGGAACATATATGGAACATATATTTCTGGGGGGATATTTTTTTTAAAATCCCATCGGTGTCACCAGTCTCAGGCGCGGAAAATCGGCACTCCAGAGGCGGCCAATCGCCCAGGGCCGGGAGACCTGGACCTCTGGATCTTGGTCCGACATGTTTGACCCATAGTTAGTGAAACTATTATAACTGGTTGGTGGATTAACTATGGTTTATGGTAGATAGAACTATAGTTAATGGGGAGGATAATGGTTTATAAACCAACAAGATCAGCTGGTTGGTGGTTTGGAACATGGCTTTTATGACTTTCCCATCATATTGGGAATGTCATCATCCCAACTGACGAACTCATCTTTTTCAGAGGGGTAGGTATACCACCAACCAGATATGGTTGAATAATGTTGAATACAGTACCTTGAAGGTCCAATTAAAGTTGATTCAACACAACTTCACATCTAACTTCAATCGTTGTATTTGGAAAACATGGACAGGACATAGATCATTTGTCCGAAACGAGATAAAACTCCAAAATGGTCATGAATTCATCGGCTGGTTAAGCAGCACTTCACTTCTCGCAGTTTCCATTGGCTCAATCGGTTTCCCTAGTTATCGTCCCCGGTCACCGGTCGCCGGGGTCGCCGGTCGCCATGCTCTTCGGAGTTGGAAAATTCATGACCACTGTCTCGCTGCTGTTGGGGGCACAGGAGCATTGGTGAAATCCAAATTCCGCAGGTTCCCCATATGGAGGTTTCGTAGGTGGGGATACCCCCAAATCATCCAGTCATTGGACCATGATGACTTAGTATTTTGGGGATCCCCCCAATTTACGAAACCCCCGATTATGTAGAAAACCCAAAAAACCAAAGAGTTTCTGCCAGAATTGGGTCAAAGGCCGGAATTTTTTTCACAGGGAAAAGCCATGGAAAAGCCATGGATTTTCCCGCAGGAGTTGCACCTGGACCGTGTCAACACATCGGTTGGGGTGCACCAAGCACAGGCGTATCTTGGTGAAGATTTTGGGGCTGTGGATGCCAAAAAATGGTGAAAAGTTGCTGTTTAGCTAAGTTTATCTCCTTTAAATTTGGGATAGAGCGAAATTCAACCATTGTTTCTTGTTTCACATTTCTGAAAATATGTTAATCCATGTTAATCCTTTGACATGGGATGATAATTTGACACTTTCATAGTTGGGAAGTGTTTGAAGCTTGAGATCAGGAACCGAAGTCAACATTGGCGAGCGGAAAGTGGGAGGTGATTGCTAAAGATGATGAAGATCGTCTTGTTTTGAAGGGTAGAAGTATTACCTTGTGTCCATTTGATGGCAGTTTCCAGCCACGCTAGAAAGACTAGCAAAATGGGGTGGGTCGGAGTTAAATAGATCCGGGCGTTCGTATCTGAAGTTAGCTGGGTCGTTTGTGTGTAGAGTAGTTGTCACTGGATGCAGCTAGTAGTCAGTTATACTTTCCAGTTCCAAAAATCATATGATATGTAGTAGTAGCCCTTCATTACTGATCTATAAAGTCTATAATAGGGACATGTTCAAACAGCTTACTTGTTCTTGCCTGGTCTCATTCATAGCTGCCTCAAATATCGGCTTTTTATTACGGCCAGCAAGGTACCAGCAGAAGAATATGGACTTGAGCTTCATCGTCAACCTGCGGGAGGAGGTCAGGACGCGTATAATATATATATATATATTATGATTATATTTATATATACATTATAGCGGATATAATACCAATACCAAACGCCAAATGTGGAGCATTTCTTGGGGCAATTTGGATGGGGACTTCCCCTGCCGGGCCTGCCACAGATTCGGGACTTCATGACGATCTTCGTTGGCAGAATGAGCAACAACATGATTATGGACCGGCTTGGAAGCCAACTGGGCGGGATTTACCCCAAGAAACCAAACAATTGCACTTGTTTAATGGGAAAAGTGGTGATCAAAAAATTGTGTGTTTTAGGGATTTCCAATGATTTCCATATTAGATGAACCCATATAATTTTGTCGGTTATATCCTAGCATGGTTGGGGTTGTTGGCGAGGGAAGCAATGTAGCACTGTAGCCATTAACATAGATTACAGTGGATATCAGAGCTGGGGTACTTAGACATCAACATGTTGTCTTAGAGAGGTCCACCAAGTAACTGAAAACATTGATCATTGCGATCTCCAACAAGTGTTTTTAGTCAACAAGGTGTTGCCAGCTGATACATTTGTTCTAAAGGTGGTGAAAGCTGTCTGCGCATGCTAATGATTCAATTAGCATCAAGTCTATGGGATCTCGTGAGAAACATGTCCTGAGCGGGTGGCTCAAGCCGAGAGTTAGTCCCAGCTGTACGTGGGAACCCAGCTTCATCCATTCAGAGTTTGTTGAATCAAACATCTTTTGTCTGAAAATTGGGTACCTCCAATTTTGAAACCATGAAATGCCAGACTTTATCAATGGTACCTACAAAACTGGTGTATCAATGTTTATCATAATTTTCCCATTGAAATGTGGATAAAGCATGGGAAAACACCACATTGGCGATCCAACTTTCAGGCCAGTGAGGCCAATGTTTTCATATAACTTCGATGGAGACAATATCGGTCAATTTCCGTTTAAAGATCAATATATTATATATTCCAAGTCAAAAAGGATACCACGGAAAATTTGTTTCCAAAGATCCTGCAAATTTTCTCTTCATTTGTTGATCGCAGGGCACGTTGTTTCTGGGCATCGCTGCATCCTTCATTTGCGAGGGCACAATTGATGAGACCGCACCTGCCTCTTGGACTGCCGGTGGACAGTGATTTCAGCGCCGGATCTGCCATACCTGGAACCTTTCAAGGTTTTACAAAGTTTTTTTGCTATGGTCTTACTATATGTTTTACCCATCGAGTCGTGTTGAGCAAGCTCATACACCTAAGAGCTCAGTATGGGGCTTCCATAGTCCACAAATGAAGTGGTAGATGAAATCCCTCTCAAGATACAGTGCTTTGGAAGGTTTGTTGCTTGACCTGGATGGGTTACGGGGCCCCACGTTTCGTTGCAGAGATCGTCCCAGTTACCAAGGATTTCTTGCATCACTCCTTCTACCATTGCATCTTGGCCCGATGGAGCCATGTGGATGTTTCATAAAATCGGAGATTCCAAAGCTATAATTGTAGGTTTCAATTTGTTCAATGCTAAATTGGATTTGTATTTGACAAATTTCATGATTTGTATGGTTGAACCATGTCAACAGAAACACATTCATTAACATGTCACAAGCTTATCTCAGGGAAATAAGCCAGATGGTACTTAAGGACAGTGAACGATTTTGCGTTTCATGAATAGGAATTGGCATTTTTACCTCAAATCAGTCTGTAAGAGGAAATCAGTTTGGCACGATCTGCCGCAGATCATACAAGGACTCACTGTGGTTAGCCCAATGCCACAATAAACGATACCCCTTTACCAAAGAGAAAGTTAACCCAATGCCAATGGGAGCAGAAAAAGTTCACACTTGGACAACATGTGTTGCATTTTAATACGCAAACTCCTTTGCGCAATGCTCGTTCTCCTGTTGGTTTTGGTGAGATGCTAGCAAATCAAAGCAGTCGGCCCGGCCCAACCATGAAGCATCTTTCATCACCTCCACCCATTGTTCAGAATAGAATGTCTAGATCATTTCTGCTCTGTTTCAGGGTTCGCTTGTCAAATTCTAATTCTGATGAGAGTTTTGAAAACTTGTTTAGTTCCCCAGATTGTGGAATTTCGCACGCCAGTGATGCTGTAATCGCATGTAATCGCCAGGTTCATTGTTTTTGCACGTTTTGGCGTTTTTTTTGTTCAATCCCACCAAACCATCATGAATGCACCTGCTTTTGCTCTTGATGGCGGCCCAAAACAGACATGATAGATTGTGTTTTGGTTCCTGAAGACCACTCTATTGGATTCTATTGGAGCAAAAACAATCACAAACCCCGACGTTTGTGGCATCCCCGAATCAAAAAAGAAACACACGATGTCTACATACATGTATTTACGACGTTTTTTGCCGCTTGGCGTAAGAAAACAATGAACGGAAAACATCCAAAAAACACCGTATTTACTGCATGTTACAATGCGTCCATTCCATTATTCACATACAACCACACGAGCAACAGCACCGCAATTCACTTAACGTTAAAAACCCAGTCAAGTCAAGAAAAGGTTCCAAATTCAACATGTCAAACGAACATAGAGACATAAAGATAGGAGGAATTTCGGTTGTGGTGGACGCTGGTCCGCAGATTGGTTGGTGAAACGGTGAAACCTCATATTTTGGTATCATCCTAGCGATTCACTGCAAGTTTGTTGGATCGTTCTCCCATATGTCTTTGGTTATTTTTAAAAAAAACTAAGTGTTGCAGATCAAATGAAATCCGCAGTGTGTTGGGATCACCCCAGTATAAGTGGATATGTTTCGTCAATTGTTTGCTCGCTTTTGTATGGGTTTTGTCGTTTATTTTTTTGATAGGTTCAATTCAATCGGTTCAATCCCACTTTTTGTTGTTGAAATATGGTTGAAAGTTGAAATCGGTATTTTTGCCGATGAATTCTCATATTTCTCATCAAGCATGTCCATTTTTGGTGGCCGGCCACATCCCATCCATCCCATCCATGGCATCCACCCCATCATACCCCATCCATATTTTGATGGTTACCACCCATTTATTGTTTTAGTAACAACATTACATCGCATCCTAATAACCCCAATAACCAATACACACACATATAATCACATATATATATAGTTAATATATTTATTTAATTATCATATATATGTAGCCATCAACGCACCATTGATATCTACATAATATGCCATGAACATCCCATCAACCATTCATATACCCACATCCCCAGGCATCGTGATTTCCTTCTTCTTTTTCGGCCTAGCGATGGTCTTTGCGATGAAGGCGGTCAGCGTGTCGTATGCCGAGAGCCGGCAGTACCTGCTGCATATGGTGCCAGATCAACTGAGGCGCCGTTTGTTTTGCGGAGATCTGGAGATGGGGCAATGTTTATCAATAATTATAGATCATTGATCATTGGATCGGAAAATTGGGAATTTAGAGGATCCAAAATGTATATATATATTATATATAACTATATTTTATGTTCTTTGATGATATTTAAGAGACTATATATCTATACTACAATACCATCCCCCAGCAACAAATAGATACATCATTTCCGACTATGTTCGTAGGATTTCACTTTTCTATTTTTGGGGGTTTGCTAGAATTAGTTGCAAAAAATCAAATGTATATATAGATATATAATGGACACGGAAAAGTGGCCAACACTGTGGGTCCAAACTGGGTTTGAATGACAAACTGGACTGCAAAGCAGATCTTGAAGAGTAGGGGAATGTTCAGTTGCGGAAATTCTATCCCCCAACACGGGATTAATTTATCTCAGTCGACTTTCAACAGAAGAGTCAAGCAGCCCAATATTGAATGCAACTGTCGGAGAGCCGGTCAATTCCCAAGCACTATGTTGCTGTTCATGCTTGTAATCCTTATCAACCACGGTTGGACACGTCCAAAAAATGTTGAGCTTCAAAACGCTTCTGGTTGACAGGGCTTCCTCACGTGCAGATGACTAGCAGTAAACTGACGTCCAGATACAAAGTACCATGAAGATCCATGAAGTACTCACCAGAAGGGCTTCTCCAGGTTAAACAAAACTGCAAGGATTCCATGGGCCTGGGAGGGTTGGAGATAAACATTTGTACCTATGATTTATTAACTAAAATCCCTATTTGTTGATTTTCATGTGTTTACATACCCGTGAAATATCCCCAGGATACCAACCTGCCATGCCATATCCTGCCAGTTTTGATGACTTCGACTACGTGGAAAAGGTGAATAGTTCAATGAAGAAATGGCGCCTCCCAGTTTTCGCCCGATTCTTCCAGAAGGGAACAGGCGCGAAGCAGTGCAAGAGTGGCTTTGGGTGATGGGGATAGGATGAGGAGATATGGCAACATAGTGACGGGGATATGGATGCATATACTTTGATTGTTTGTGGTTGGAAGAGAACATCCGAGAACATCATATGTTTGATCGAGAAAAACGAATGAACTCAGTAAATTTAGTGGTTCATCAATCGGCAAATCAATGATATTCATAAAGTCCAAAGCTGAGACGATGCAACTGATAAGGTTGAGAATTCAAGATACCCCCTGAAAATTAAACATGGTTTGCTTGAGAAAAGCTCCCATTTATACATGATTTTCCCAGCTATAAACCTTCATGTTTATAGAGGATGTCCTATATGTTTCCCATATTTCCTATGATTTTCCCCATTGTTTTTAGGGAATTAGAGGGGCTGCGACCGAACCCTGGAATAATGGTTAGTAAGGGGTAACTTTCCCAATATAGCTTTATTGCAGGTCAGTGAATTATTATGATTTACCATGATTTACCCAGATGTAATATGTAGATTTTTCAACCAGGGTTGAAACCATCCCGAATTGGTTGATGGGGCGTGTTGTAGAAAAAATAGAATATATGAAGGTAAGAATTACTAAACTCAGCAGTTTCTCCACGTGTTCCCTTTAATAAAACCATTCATACCAACCTTGATGGTTCACATACATGCATACATACATGGCAATCCAATACAATACAAATCAGATGAAGACAATACAACGCGGTAAAACACAGTACAATGCAATGCCATACAAATAAGTACAATGTACAAATACACATACAAATGCAAGACAATGTAATAGACTACACATACAATGCAATGCAATGCAATACATCACCATTACATTACATAGATTGTATCTATTTTAGCTAAAAGTTGTAAACATGGCGGGATTAGTCCCTTTGTACCTCAAAGCTCGGGCTGCACGAAAGCGTGGCCAGACCTTCCCCTGGATGAGCTCAGCACAAAGAAAACGCCGAGGCGCCAAGGGAGAAGACTGTGGTTTCCACAGGGGAGATATCTCCATCCCTGAGATATGTTCATTACATTTCATTATTAATAGTACAAGGTGGTGCCCCATAGTTAGCTAAGTTGGTTTATAACTCCCATAACTATGATTTATGGCAGATATAACTATAGTTCATGGGGTTTATAAACCAACTTATAACTGGGGGGCACCATCCTGTACCAAATGTATATTAATTACATGACATCGAAATCTTGGTGCTGATTTTTCTTGAGTCTTAAGTTCTTGTCCAGTTTTGCCGCTTTTGATTCCGGTTGAAGTTGATATAGGGAGTAAACATTTGATTTGGACTTGAAACTATGGTGGTATCAAGTATCATTATGATATTATCGCTATGTGGCTAGCTAATTAGGTAACATGAGATGTATATGTATGTATAGATTATATATATATATATGTATTAAAATTAAAACATATAAAACATATCACAATCACTATTTACATTAGAGAATTAGGCTGTTTCCAATGGTGAACATGTACCATCACAAGGGTGGCCAATTGTCAAGGAACGGATGAAACTCCCTCCACATGGTCATTGGTGGCCTTATATGCCAATGTTCGTTGTGGATTTCGGAAGAAAAATGGTTTGTGTTATTGCAACATATGTATCTAGCACACACACACATTTATGTATATATATATACTTAGAAATATCTAATCTAATCTAAGCTAGTGTAATCCGATTTACTCTACTCCAATCTATATGAATCGATAGAATCTAATCTAACTTGTCTATTTGTCAACTTGGAAGTCCCCAAGTGTGAAACGCTGCATGCTCGCGACTCCAAGGCCACCTCCAGGAGAGAACAAGTTCAAGGCAAGGGACAAAGATACTATCCAATTCACAGGGGCTGCAAGCATACATGGTACAGCAATTTGATTTACTTTGTTTTTTTTAAAGATGCTGTAGCCATTGGAATATATGCGCCGGTTGTTTTGATGGATGTGGGTCACTTCAAACCCCCGGAATATACATGAACATTCATTTGCCAATCAGTTCTTTAGCTGTCCCACTTTGCCCAAGCGCGCCTCGACTGCTCGGGAGTGGATCCCATCGCAGGCAACTGGAGAATTCAACAAACTCTGGGAACCAAGCGCCGACGCTTCCAATGAGTTGCTTGGTGAAGTCGGGGTGATTTCTCTGGACCGTGGGATGGTGGGCTTCTCAAATGGGTTTGTCAAAAAATAGGAGGATAAAATTAGCAAAATCTACAAACTTTCTGAGGGAAAATTTCAACCACGATTTTATCATGGGATTTCAGAGTAGCCTATTTCCAGACAATTTGCCAAATCAAGAATCCCGTTTGGATCGGACAAACCATGGATACGAGTATTGTTTTGAACAGAACCCTTCAATGAATAATACAAACACTGCAACTGGCCAAGTGTGGTTGACAGTTGACATCCCAGCCAAGTATTTATTATTTTGTTTTGCGTTCGTATCTGTGAAAGGCCTGTGCTTTGGAATCCACCAAGCCTGCCCAGTCTGAGAATCCAGGTACTTTGAAGTCAGCGTTCTAAATCAGGAGACCTCAGACCTGGTTGTTTCATCTTTAAGTCTTAGCATGTTCCCATTTTGGGATGGCTATCACCCACAGATTCTGCCAAGGTGCATGGGCAATGGCATTTGCGCACTCTGCCAGGCGGGATCAGCTGCTTCTCCAGCTGGGATTTCACAGTTGCCAACCCTGGCCACGTGTCCTCAAAACATCCACAGTGAAGAGCATTACCAATCTTTTACCATGGCTTTGTATCCACAATGTGTTGGTTGATGTAGTGGTGACGTCCCACCTTTTATTGGTGATTGGTTCGTGATTCATGCATGTATTGGTTAAGGTCAAGTCCCTGTCAAATCCCATGTTGCTCGGGTTTATCATAAGGTTGAATCTTGGTTTGGTGAGTTCATCCCCATTTTGCTTGGTTAAATTGAAATCTTTGTTATTCATAGTACAGTAGTTATTATAGTTTATAGATCCACCATTTTCTTCATTAGATTCATAGTATTTCAAAGTACAGTTATTTGGTGGGCTATATTCCTCAGCCTCATATCTCCTTTGTTTGGCTCAGGGCTTTGCGCTCTTTGCACTGGGCCACGAATATGACCGGAGTCATTGGGGAGCGGTGAATCTCTATGTGACCCTCAGCGTAGCTGGTGTCCTTGTACCTCGGTTTTGGGGAAAATGGTGCTTGGATTTTGGATATGAACATTGGGATACTATGGAAAGTTCTCACCAATAACATAGAATTGGATTATGGGAAAAATTACAGGAAAGCCCTATATTTGATGGTAAAATCTATGGTTTCCTGTAGATTTTCCCTTAAACCAATCCATTGACAATAACATGTAATAGTGTAATAAGTGTAATATGTTAGCTATACAGGGATTGTGGCGATGGATCCAGTTACCTATGATGTTCCAAAAAAAAGATATCTGGAGGGAATGAACATCCACAAATCGCAGCCATTTATGAGGGTGAGCAGATGGGGACTCCATGGGTTTCGACTCGACCCTGGGACACAAATTACAATGGGTTTTCAAGTGCCCATAATTGACAACTTTGTCTGCCAAACTTGTGGATTTATATTACCACCAAAAACCTGGATTTTAACCGCCCAATTGTGGATGTCCACCATTCAAAATGTGGATTCGGACCACAGCTTGGGTTTAATCCACAGGGGACTGGGGATAGATAGGCATGAAACATTGATTTTTTGTTCTGATGCCTGGAAATCATGTGACATGATGATGCTTCCAGTCCTGTGACACTGATGATTTGCCATTTCTTTTTCTTCATACCCAGTTTTTCGCATGGGTCAACCGTGGGGATTATATAAGTCTTGAGACCTGCCCATGGCCCATACACTGCCAGGAAAAGTTTCGTGGTCCAAAACGATGATGATGAAGTGTTAAGCTCAAGTTGATCCAAGCAAGTACCCTCTGGTAACATAACTGTGGAAAATCACAATTTTTAATGGGAAAACTCACTATAAATGCCTATTTTCAATAGCTATGTTAAATTACCAGAGGGTACTTCTCTAAGGAGGAGAGTCCCAACGGTTTTATTTTTTTGGAACCGGTGGTTGGTCGACCGTTGAGACTTTGTCGCGAAGGTGGCAAACCGAATGTTGACCATCAAGTTCGAGAGCGAAAAGGACCCATCACGGCCATCACGTGCTTCCGACATTCTTTTGTGATCTTTGGTGCATAGGATCCGGATCGATTTGACACTTGGTGATTTGCTTCTCTGCCACAAGAAATCCCAGAAATCCGAGATTCAGCCCTGGTTTCCTATGAACAACGATGCTTCCCGATTCTTTGGTCACATTTTCCCTAGCCCCCCGTAGAATCAGCCCCCCAACGCCAGGAGCCGCCCAAGAGAAGCTTCCGCTTGTGCATTCGACTCTTCACCGTGGCGGTTCCTCTGATGTTTCTACTGGGCGATCTCAGCAGCAGCGAAGAGGTGGTCTTTTGCTCCTATCTGATGATGGCTACTGGGTGAAACATGGGCCCCAATCATACGATTCCCTAAGTGCCATTCACTACGCGCGGGGTTGAAGGCAGAGAAACACCGAGCGGTGAATCCCATAGACCTCAGAATTTGGGGATGACCAGCATAAGCATCGGCGAAATCACAATGGGATTTCAGTATGTCTACTGTCTCCTGTTATCTCATATGATTTTTTATTGATTCATAATGTCAATTCTTTAATACCCATTTCGAAACGTTTTTTCAACCCTGTATGTTCGGGTTTTTCTAGTATTCATATCTACCCCCGTTCCTTTCAAAATCCCAGGCGCTCCTGCACAGCCTGCTGACCTGGATGGTTCTGCCAGCAGCTGAGTCCAAAGAGACGCCACAGCAGAGCTACGAAGTGAAGGAGCCGCGGCTGGAAAGTTTGGGCTGAAAAAGACTTCGATTTATGTCATGAAAAAGACCTGAGAATTTAGATGATTTACATTGATTTACACTGACGATTATTTACCAAGGCTTCAGATTGGTGATTTTTGGTATATCGTTTCTGGAGATCTAAGAATTGGGTGTGTCTTAAAATGTGGTATACCACCCCACATGGCCATTGTCATGGGAAACAAATGCAATGTTTATGGGAAACATATGGAAAAGTGATGAAAAAATAAAGAACAAATTATGAAAAACCATGAAGCAAGATGAAAAACCATGGAATTCAAGGGCAGCTTCTTGCCAGACCAAGTCATATTTTTCCACACGAATTTCGCCTCAGGACTTGGAGGCGCAGGAGACTTTGGGGCCGCCACTTGGGGATTTGTTGAGAAGAAACAGATGGATGGATGGACGGACAGACGGACGGACGGATGGATGGACGGACGGACGGATGATGGATGGATGGACGGACCGACGATGGACGGACGGACGGACGGACGGACGGATGGATGGATGGATGGATGGACTTTTTTTTCATAAACTGTGTTTAGATATGTTTAGATGATTTTAGATGTGTGTTTGTTCAGGCATGTTTGGCGGTTGATGAATTCATTTTTGTATGATTAATGCAGTGATTGATGGTTGAGTGGTTGATTGATGTTGCCTGGCTGCAAGTTGAAATCACCCCCCCGTCATTGGTGGCATAGCCCCGGCGCCAAGGATGCTACATGACTTGTTGGCGCAGAGCCGTGACTTGGGACACTGGTAGCTGAGTGAAAACCTGCTCGGGATGAAGAGAAGAGTTGATTCTGATGAGATTCCCGTGTTGTCATCTTGGCTGGTTCCAAGGGTCCCTTGTAGGACTAGAACCTGACTTGTTTGTTGAAGTCTGGAGGGCAAAGCTTGGAAACCGGGGTTGGTTGGTCATAGCAACCATTGATGGCTGCAACTTCTCACCATTCCAGCATTGGTTGGCCACATTCGGTGCCCAGCATTACCCCACATCAACTGAGCTGTAGTTTTTAAACTATAGGAGAATCAGGGATTCCCAGCTTATGGGCTATGACTGTGATCATCCCCAATATATGAAGGATAGTAGAATTCCCGACCAAACTCACCACCTACCCACCATCTATCAATTGTATCAATATTTGCTGCAAATCAAAATGGGGAAGGGATGGCTTTCAGACACTTGTGTCATCGATGTTTCACTTCGTAAAACTGGGAGTTGTTGCCTTTGACCCTTTGTCTCCCCAAATGTTTGATGGTGAAAGACCATATGTTTGATGGGTTGGGACCCTACATAAATATATATATATATTATATATTATATTATATATTATATTATATATTATATTATATATTATATTATATATTATATTATATATTATATTATATATTATATTATATATTATATTATATATTATATTATATATT
>Ga0126342_10007460_pt1 | contig 19530 bp, 16 predicted proteins | sample Cyp1metagenome_FD_92528 | JGI IMG/M metagenome (GOLD analysis project Ga0126342, IMG submission 92528) | Coral microbial communities from Lord Howe Island, Old Settlement Bay, Australia - Cyphastrea 1 metagenome | ecosystem: Host-associated > Invertebrates > Cnidaria > Coral ... | reverse complement strand
CAGAGTGCACGCACGCACGGGCTTGGCTGGCGCACGGCGCATGCAAGTTCTATAGATGAGAAAGGTCTTATATATATCTTTAAGGCAACTTCCGCCCCGCCTCGTGCGGGTACTACTGGTATCGAATATCTATGTGGTTTATCAAGCACCACTTTTCTACCATGGGATGATTACCCCCATCAATGGACGAACAAAACATGTGTAGTGCCAGCGTTTTTACACCAATCCCTTTGCGGCAAAATGGCTGATGTGGGACTTGAATTGACGCTCATAGAAGTGACAACTATGGGATGCAGTTCAGTTCTTCCTTGGGATGGTGTTCCCAGGCTGGGTTTCCAGCCAAGGATGATAGCTTTGCACAGCGGAGGTTGGTCCAATGCGAAGGTTCCACACAGGTTTTTGCACCCAGGTTTCCTTTTAAGCGACTCCCGAAATTGGCATAAGTAGAAACAAACATGTTTAGAGTTTTGTTGTTGATGCAAAAATGCATGGTGTCCTAAATATTTTCGCCTGTGCACATCTCCATGATCTTTGGCTCAAAACTGCAGCCGCAGCTGCGGTGTGGTAGCGAACCGCAACAAGTACGGCCCCCTCAAAGGGCGCCGACTGTGACATGGCCAGTAGTTATGGAGGTTGCCTGAAATTTGGATACTTAGGACACAAATAACCTAGTTTCAATACTAAATGCTAGTATGCTAATTTGGTTGCCAGTTTCTATAACCTCATTATACATATTATACTGTGACACCCAAATCATCCAGCTTAGAGCATTTAGTATTGAAACCCATTGGTGTCTTGGGTGTGTTTTTTCTTGCTGGGATCAAGGTCAAACTGCGCGGCGGTTTCGATCTGTTTCGATCGCTAATGAGATACTGGGAAAAACTTGAAGATGTACATTTTGTGTTCCAATCATTTGCTATATATGTTAAATTGAGATATCTGCAGACCAGCAAAAAACGAGTTAATCGTTCATCTAAACTCTTGAACTAGCATTTATCGGGTTGAAACTGCCAATCAAACAAGTGATGGGGATCACATCTGATGCAGTTTGCTTTTGGCGAATGTCTCTTTCTTTATTACAGAAGTTGATAACTAGCCAAGCTTCTGAAAGGTGTATGACATCTCTTAAAAACAACTATTGGCATAGGACACTATGTCACTATGTTGTATATAGTGGGTTCATCATAGATTTACACCGCGCATTGTCTTGTTATTTGTTCCGAAAAGATCAGCCAGGGCAGTGTCTACAGGACCAACTCGAGTAGCAGCAGATATCTGTGCAATGGTAAACTTAGTTGGATTGTCTACCCACGAAGCATCATGGGGATTTAATATAATTTCATGTGATATGTCATTGTGTGTTTTTTAAAAAACAAAAACAAACAAAAACAACAACTATAAAGACGGGTTGGATGGTGAGCCATGATGTAGCCTTGGGGGATCGGTATATCACCATTCTGAATGGGAGTTATAATGGCCATTCGAAGTTGTCTCCCAGGTATTGCAGATCACACGCATTCCAGGTTCCTGCTTGGTCCTTGACATTTGAGTTCATGATCAGTAGTTGGATTTCAACGCGATATCATGTTATCTAAGTTCATTCCAATCCATTCATAGCCCCATTTATTGTTGGTCCACAATGTTTCTGGTTGGGTTCCTATGATTACAGATTTACCATATCATACGATGAATAGCATAAGCAAATAATGTAAAACATATACAGTAAGAACATGTATAAAGCAGTTTGCGGCAGAACAAAAAAAAAACTGCCTTGAACTCATCAGGAATTCCATATGACGAAAGCTGATGTTGAGGCTCGGAGAATGGGGAGATTTTAAAGCAGGAAGAGTGTTCAAACTCAGCTCACTCCAGCGAAAGTATGGATTTTTCACAGTTAGGTGGGATTCAGCCAGACACAATTGTCCTTTCAGCCACCAATAGGTGACTTTTTCATCCTGGAGGAATTCCAACAATTCCCGGTTTTTGCTGATTGAAATCTACGGATGTCCTGTTTTTTAGTTCCATGAGTTCCATGTATAATCAAAACTTGCCGTTGCAGTGCGTGAAAGCAATGGATTTGTCGATTTCAGATCCACATCCCAGTGAGTAGGGGCTCGAAAAGCTGAAGACAGGCAAAAGTGTGTTGCATGTCGAAAAATCTTGATACAAAACTCCACTTCAGGGGCCTCGCTGGCTGTCTTAAGTGCGTGAAGCGGGGAAGATCACATGGCATCGGATTTATTGTGCCTGAAGGTTTCGTTTGAAAGATTGCTGCTGACTTCTCATTCCCCACCTGCCAGGTGAGGGTCTCTAGATTTTAAATGATTTTAACAAAGATGCAACTCCCTCACTCCTTCTCCTTCACCTCTGTCTTCCTCGCCGAATCACTCCTGTCTTCCTCCTAGCTGCGGATGCAGTGGGCTATGCCTGTACCCTAACATCCCTAACTAACTGCATATCGCCAGCTCCGGATGCTGTGGGCCACACCTGGGGCCCGAACACATGCCAGGGAGAATGTCAGATAATTAGAATGCTGGATGGAATGCCAGATAGAATGTCAGAATGAATGCCTGAATAGAATGCCAGAAAGAATGTCAGAATATCAGAATATATGCCAGAAAGTATGTCAGATAGAATGTCAGGATATATGCCAGAAAGAATGTCTGATGGAATATCAGAGTAAATGCTTGAAAGAATGTCAGATCGAACGGCACTACCATTATATGTATATGCCATATATACTTCCAGCGTTATGTCAGGAACTATGGCAGAATAGTGTGCCAGGGTGTGGATCACTCGACGTAAAGTAATTGTTTTGCTTCTTTGCGTTCTTTTGTGCTGATATTTGTTATGTGTTTGTTTTGGCATGTTGTTAAACATATGTTAAACATATGAAATTCAGAATGTGTAGCTATTTGATAATCGACTAATTATTGACTAATTCCTAATTATATGATAGCTATAAACATTTGTTAAACATATTCCTAATTGACTAATCTAACTGACTCTTTTCTGCAACCAAACCCACCAGGTGGGCGTGCAAAAGACCAACGGTCGCTGCCTCAGGACGACAATTAACAAACACCGCGGCCTTAGTGCGATTTCCACTGTTTTTGCCATGAACTGCCATAATAATATAATAATGGACTGGATTATCGTGATTAGACATCCATAATCATCTTCTCTAGTGATTAGACAGCCATGATATTCCATAAATGCCATAACTGTATTTTTTTAGATTTAGATTTCAATTTGTGGGGGGTATAACTCATGAATTTCCAACTGCGCTCACAAATTAGGGGTTCCCGTCAAAAATTAGGAAACACATGTCCGGCTTCCAATTGTGTAATTTGTTTTTTTAATATATTTGAAAATGTGTTTCCGGTTTCCATGGTTGCTCCTTGACTATCATAAGCACACATCTGTCTTGTTTGTTGATGTTTGATTGGCACATGTGGCTCTGGGGAGATAAACAGTTGCTGACAATCTGGTTGTTAGTGTTGATTTTGTTGCTGTTGCTGTTGATGTTGATGTTGATTATATTGTTTTTTTTTTGTTTTTTAGTTTGTTTCTACCATGGTTGTTTGATCCTCATCAATTTCGCAATCGGTGGGATCCAGGAAACACGAACTGTGCAGGTTGGGTGACCCGTACTACCGTAGTGCTAGCGAATACAATTTAACTTTGCCAGCACATAACCTGCACTACTAGACTACTAGATGCTTGACATATCTATAATACTAATCAACAATTTCTTTGTTGGCATCAGTAATTTCAACAAGGCAAGAACCAAAAACCACCCACGGTGATTATAGTTCTCCATGATGTTCCTGTTCGGAAACCGCACAACTGCCTGCAACCTCCGGATATATGGAGAGATATCAGGATATTTTCTTAGGTCCTATCAATAGTGGCATGCATTTCCGTTTACTTTAAAACACATGTTGCTAACAAGTATATAGTATGCTTTTGATGCACAGCCATAATTCCTAATCTTGCCCATGTGGTAATTGAAGAAGGGTTATCAATGAACTTTTTTTTGTTTCAAGCTTTGCTTCATGATACCCTGATAAAAAATGGCACTGTACATCGTGGTATGGAGTATGGCATTGTGTTTAGTTTACCCTGATGACTTGGAATTTTGTTTTGAAACGGTGGTTAGTGCCAATACAACCACCCGGACATGTTTTCTTTCTGTGAATTCAGGTGATTATTCGACTGGTTTCGGTGATTCTGTCATCAGGCGATTATATCAAGTGAATTTCTGGTGAATTATGGCAAGTCAGCCAGCCCCAAGTGATTGAGATTCTGTTGATCTGTTGTATCCTGAACAGCCTGACTAGCCTGAGCCCAGCCGTTTCCTTGCTGAGGCTTTAAAGCCGAACAGGCACGGGACTCGTGAATCATCATGGCGAAGGGGAACAGAACCAGCAAACATGGGACAACGCCAGTGACATACCATTTGGTTATGACTAACAGTAACAGTTCGCCATGGAAAATCATCACCATTTTTAAGAACGGTTAAACCAGGTTATGACTAACACAGCCACGGAAAATCACCATGTTTAAGAACGGTAAAAACCATCTATAAATCTATGGGCCATCGAAAAACCATGGCGAACTGTTAGTCATAACCAGAGTCAGAGAGTTTTGAGGAAACTCATCAAGAACCAGCAAACATCAGGAATTTTTGAGCAGCACACAAGAGCGACATATCCGGCAAAGATTAGGACATAGCACAAAACCAGTTAAATCAAACTATGTCAACATTGAGCTCTTGAATTTTGAATGTCCGCAGGGCGGTGTACGTATATCTGCAGGCTTGCTCACACTGTTCTGACCATACGTTTTCTTTTCTCTTAATCAAGGGGTCAAGCAAACCTGCTGAGTATTTCCATGTATGATTTAGGGGGACTTGTCTTCTCAGCATATCCCCACACCATACATGGTACAGTTGCCAACATTTGCCACTTAAATGGCCTGAATGTAGGCAACTTTACCATCTATGGCTTTGATGATCACTGGGAGTCGTTCTTGGCCAAGCCGACCAAAAGAAAATATTGTGATATTCCTGCAATCTTAGTAAAGCAATAGTAAACCATCCCGTATTTCACCACAAATGGGTGGTATAGGCCATCAAAATATGGATGGTTCATTATTGCTTTATCATGCTTTCTCAACATTATATAAATTTATGGAATTCATACTTCGTTTCGGGGGTCAGGCGGTCTACAAGTCAGTCCTGGGATGTCCGTGGGGGCGTCAGCGGGTGGTTGGAGGGTGCTTGCTGACTGCCAAAATTCCAAGAATGGACACGGGATGGTCTAGAGATGGCTGAAATGTGTGAGGGTCTCAAACATCACATGGATTTGATGTGGGCAGACCGGTTGTGAACAGTGAACATGTCCACCTGTCTGAAGGGTTTCAACCAACTATAACCAACTATGCAGAAGTGTGAAACCATTGTCCAACGATTTGTGGAACACCAACGTGGAATTCACATCCAGTCCAAGATCCTACATGTCAAGCTTTCAATTTCAATTATAGATAGTTGGTTGCCGCATCATTTTGTTGGACCAGCTTCCCAGCTTTCCGCAGACTTTTTTGAAACACCTTGGCACCGCCCAGGCCGAATTCTAGAGGGAAGCTGCCCAGATATCAGAACCTCACCCCATGGGCTCGGCGCTCAGCAGTTGCACTCAGACTTCCAGCAGTAAATCCTGGAAACTCATGGTTAGTAAAAGTCGATACAGCAAGACAGACGATAAGATGTATATTTGCATGAGTGTATACTTCAATATATAATACAATATAAATCAATAATATATATATATATATAATATGTATAATGTGTATAATATGTATATACTATATATATATATAGATACATACATCACCAGTATACCTATCAACAATCAACACATCTAGTATGAATCCAGTGGACTGCGAGAGTTAAATTGGTTCAGAGCTGCACCACAGAGGGTTCGACATGGCACAGATGTGACGGGTCAATCCGTTAGTTTCGGCTTGCTAAAGGTCTAATGATATAAGCCCAAGATGAGGTGGTTTCTAATACGATTATGTAATATATGAGATTTTTGATATATGTATTATATACTATTATGTGCTATTATTATATACAGTATACACAGTAATTATCCCCATAATTATTTCTAGGCTACCAGGCGACCCAGCTCCGCCTGATAGGTGGGGATTTTCTTTTTCGTCCACACGTGCGCTTCTGTTTAGACGGGCTCCGGGTCAGCTCGGGTGTTCAGCATGGCGATGCGGCCTTTTCGTTGGGGCTGAACAGCAATGGAGCCAGAGCTCTGAGATTTGAACACATGGTGCAAATGACACAAGAAAGCTGTTCCATTCTTCGTCCCCACCACTTCCATTTGGATATGTCTTTGAACAGCAGTTTGTGTATCTAAAGGCATGTCAGAAGTATGATCGATGGCACATGATGGCACAAAAACATATCACTCAATATGTTTGTCATGCTTTTCATATCTTTATGTGACAGATGATATTAACCCAACTTGTCCATTTCACAGCAACTACAGTAGGAACTGAGCAGCACCAGACTCCAAAGCGGACCAGGTATTATGCATATGTCTACACGTTTTACATGTTTGCGCCGCTCCCAGAATCTGTGATGCGCGCAAGAAGGCTTCAACGGGTTGCGGGTTTGAAACAATACAATATACCCTCTGGTTATTTAACATAGCCATGGAAAATCACCATTTTTAATAGGTAAACCATCTATACATGTACCATTTTCCATATAGCTATGTTAAATAACCAGAGGGTATATATATATATATGTATGTATGTATATATATATATTATATATATATATATATATATGTTTTTTACAAGGTGGTGCCCCCGTCCGAATCGCCAAGTTGGTTGAAAAAACTAGCAAAACTATAGGGTTGCTGGCGATGCCCCAACTATGCTGAATACGTTTATGAAACAACAAATATAATGTAAACGGGGGGCACCACCTTTTATTGACTTCTCTAAACGATTGACCAACCCGGAATAATCATCCACATAGACCTTGTGCCATTGTTAACTTAGTTGGATTAGATTAAGCCATTGATTGGGGGATGGTCATCAATCCGTTGTCAAAGGTAAGGAATTTCTATTAATGGTGGGATGACTATTCACCAAACACCATGTTTTGACCATGTGACTTTAAGGGGTATTCCATGTTTGTATATTGAAGTGTGGTTCATGTGTGTTTCCTGAAGACATTCTACCCTCAAGAATTAACGTTCAATCATAAATGTTTTTTGGAGTCTGCAAGCCTGGCCTACACTACTCGTAGCGCTACCTCACTAGATACAACTGGGCGACAAGCCCCATGCAACTGGTATGCGATGCCACCAAGGCTTACTATAAAGAAGTATGAACTATATAATTGCCAAATGGCAAGATAATCTACTTCCTGAACGGGCATCTAAGTAAGGATGATGTTAATGGAACAAACCACAGCCCCAGTTACGCAGCTGCCTGAGGTCTTTGCTTTCTACAAGGGCTATGCGTCCGGAGGGCTCAATCACGGTTGCGGATCTTGACTTGTCATATTGGATATAGTTACTTCAGTACAAGGTGGGCCCCCTAGTTGAGAGATGCTCTAGGTTCGTTTTCATAAACCCTATTAACTATATAGATAATTTGATGATATATCTACAATAGAAGCTAGGTAACATATTTCTCAACCATTTCAGCTACCTCTGGGGCCTACGTTGCAACTGAGATGGGTATGGGTCAAAACCCTGGTTCCCCTTCTGTTCGCACTTCAATATTTGGTAAATGGATGTTCACCCCTAAGTACGTATTTGTTTTTTCTCATCTATGCAACAACTCCAGCAATAGGCAATAGGAAACATGTCAGGGACGGCAATTCATTTTCAGAAATTGTACAAACATGAGGTAAGCGATGGGACCTTCTCAAAATCGCGATGGCGATACCTCCTTTGAAGGTTATAGTTATGTCATACCAGTACCCGTGCACATACATCATTTCCCTTTAAGCGATCCCCCGAAATTGCCAAAAATCATTTTTGCACAAATGTTTGGTAAGTGATGGGACCTTCCCAAATTTGTTGATGCCCTTTTCGCAAAGCTTGAGTTTCCGAGATTGCTCAAATAAAGGTTTCCTAAACTGGGGGTACCCCCAAATCATCCAAGTCATGACTATTTCAGATCGTGATTTTTCGGATCCCCCATGACGACTCACCTATACATTATCAGCAGAATTCTCCCCAACCGGCTGATCGCCCCCAATTGTCTCAGGTTGAAATATCCCAAGAACCGTGAGATGTATGAGATCGCTGTGGCCTTAGTCGGGCTGTTGGAACATGATGAAACCATTGGAGACTAACCAGTCGACATCGTCTTCCGGAGACCAGTCGACGCATGGAAGGTGTGATGGAATGGGGCCATTGCCCATTTAAGGCCCAAGGTAGACCTCCAGATTCTTTTCATGTGAAAAATAGATATTGCTAAAATGACGCATGGAAATTGTAAGGGTATCTAATTTTGACCCATACAAATATATCCACAGAGAACATAAAAAAAAACACTTTTCATTACTCGTGAAGAAACAGTTGTCTAAGTGGACACATCCGGTTTGACTGCTCGATGTCTTCTGTCAGTATCCAAACTCCAAAACTACAGATGCTGATTGTCTAATTCGAAATGTTTGTCCACTACCTCCCAGATTGACAAGGTGGTGGTGATGCCCCAGAGTTTGCGAAGTTGTTTTTAGCATAACTAGGGTTTATGGTGGATATATCATGGGGTTTATAAACCAACAAATATAACTAGAGGCCACCACATCATAAGAGATGTTGGTTCACCAAAACGCATATTTCGGGATCATTTTGTGAAGTCGTCAGGAAGCATGGCTCATCAGCAGCAATTTATGCTTGGCCATGAACTTTGGCTCAGTCCTCTACAACGCTTGGCGGCTTTAAACTTGAACATGTACCAAGACCCAAGTAGCAATGTTTCATGTGGGCAAAAGTACTGAATTTCCGGGGTAGCATACCAATTTTTGTATATGTGTGTATATGTTTGTGGGTGGTTGTCTAGGTGTTTCTTTGAAACACAATTCCATTTGGATCGAACTGGGTCATCCCATCAAGGAGCTGAAACCGCAGATCGTGCAGATCGTGCAGATGTCGGTTGCCTTGCCGAGCCTTTTGTGCCATGAGCGACGAGCACAGCCATGGGCTGATGAACGAAGTCTTGGTGGCATTGCTTGGATACACCGGAGGAGAAAAAATCAAAATATGTGATTTTCTTCGATCCCCACTGACATTTTATCTGCAATATCCCATAGGATCCATGTATGCTATATATGGGATATTCTGAGACCTTCACCTGGCATTCACCTGGCAGGTGGGCCCCACTCCGAAATCTATGGGGTTAGAAGCGCTATATTCACAATTTTCTGCAAAGCATTGGCCATTTTGGTGCGAAGGCTGTGGATTCGGTCATACCTTCTGAGGAATGGGTAGTATATTTGGAGTCACGTAACATCTAAGAAACAAGGGGTGAAGATCCAGACCCCAAAAATGATACCCAAAGAACGAGGTTTACTTAGTCATTTGCTGACTTTGGATCGGGTTTGACCGGCAACTCAAACTCCTTTGGCAGGACTGGTCGTCGAGACAGAGGACAGCTTTCGTGTGGCGCCGGAGAACTTTCTGGCAGAAGGTGAGAAGCAGATGCTGGAAAAGATCCTCAAGGTACCTAGTCAATGGCCATTTCAGGAACTTAAATTGGAGGTACCTACCATATATAAGGCCTATGTAAGGCCTTAGTTTCAGGGAATATCCCCACATTGACCACTCGGGACCCTCAATTTACCAACATTGAAAAAAGGTGCTGCACCAGTGAACCGCCAAGTTGGTTATAGCTAACAGCTAGCTAGGGTTTATGGAAAATGACTATTTTTAATCGATGGGTTTTATAATTTCGTTTTTTACACCAACTTATAACTGGGGGGCACCACATTGTGTCTAGTGGGGGGTACTTCGTATCCAAGGCTTGGGAAGATCAGTAAACATATGGAGATGGTGGACTTGTGGACTCGTGGGGCAAGGTTGCCGGGTTAACCAAGAAGAATTACATATGATATGTTTCCTTAAATTGGGTGCTCCATGGTACCCCCACATCATCCATTTCTAGTAAGATTTTCCACATGCATTTTGTGGGTTTCCCCTTTTTAGGAAACCCCATGAAACCCCCATATCCTGCTAGACATCCAGAGGGTGGACCTGTTTGGACCTGTTAACCGACGGGGCCTAATGGGGCTTACATGGCTCCGGGACACTGATTTTAGGCAGGGTTAAACATAGTTGGATGGATTAAGTCATGTTAGATTTGGATAGCCTTTAGATAGGCAACCCAAAGTTGTTTTTCTCAGATTTCGTAAATTGTGAAAATATGTTGGATTTCTTTATGAGCTTCGAACAGAACCCTAGCAGCAGCTTGGCAGTTCCCCAACATGTGTCATCCCGTGGAATGTAAATGTGAACCCATTAAGACAATGCCACACCAGAGCTTGCATTCCAACAACCCCAAACGAGAACTTGAATATGATGTGATGTCGCTTTAGGTGGGTTGTCCAAATTTGATACTATTGGATGGTGCCCCAGTACCCCTTTCCAACTAACCAGTGAACTAACTTCAAGCTTGGGAGTAAGTAAGTACATTCGTCATCTCATGGTCATTGACGTATATACTTGCACAATTATACTGCCACTTCGATATGGAAGATCTCCCAATCCTATATAGGTTTGTCAAATATGGTATCTCCAATTCTCATATAGTCATATAATGTCATATAGATTAGCATCATTTTCTCAATTTAACTAGCAATTTTCGGGATATATCCCATTTTCAATACACCTTCGGGTCTTGGCCGCCTCTGCAGGTGGGTTACTTGGCCAAGAAGCTGCATGACTTCTCCTCCAGCCTGCGCCGGGAGCACCTAGCAGGCGGCGACACGCCGGGACACTATGCCTACGCCATGGCGTTGAGGGTGGAGGATGTCTTGGAGAAGTTCCTGGTGAAATGTGGTGGTTCTCCTAAGTTGGGAATTTTGGTCTATTTTTTGAAGGAACTTAGTGGTTTAATGTGGTTTAGTGAAGATGTTTGTTTCAGGACATTAGGAGGAATGCAAAATCTATGGGGATGTCATCAATCGAATTGTGAAACATGGGTATTGGATTCTTGGATGGTTGCGTCAGCATTTTCTATCGTGGAGAACACCTTAGATCTCCACGTTTTGGAGTTTGAACAATATCAGAAGTGGAGACTAAACGGTGGGCCCACCAACTACGGGGGTTGCGTTGGGTTACCGCTCGGCAGTGTAAGCTGGCAACGGACCGTGCAGTGTCCGTTGAAACTCTGGTTGGTGGTTTGGAACATTTGAAAAAAAATCCATATATGGGATGTCATCCTTCCCATTGACGAACTCATATTTTTCAAGATGGTTAAAAAACACCAACCAGATCATTATTAACCATGATTAACCATTATGAACCATGGAAATCCCATTAAAATCCCATTAAAATCCCATTAAAATCCGATTTCACTTGTAGATGTTGATTGATTTCCCTGGAACCATGCCATTGCTATGTTGGATGCTTTTTTCGGATCATCCCAGTTAACTGCCAGTACCAACATTGGAGGATCATCAGCCATGATTGGCAAGTGGCGAATCAACCGCTGAGTTTCTCCTAGCTCAACAGTACCTACCTGGGTGGTGGTTTGGAACATGGCTTTTATGACTTTCCATATATTGGGAATTTCATCATCCCAACTGACTCATATTTTTCAGAGGGGTAGGTATACCACCAACCAGCTACAGCTTTGGTTGGCTTTGAGGTTCCGACTCAAAGTCGTGGAACTGGAAGAAGAAATTGCAGAGGACTGGACCCTCATGTGGAGGATCTGGACCCTTCCTGGCGTTTCTGTTGGTGATAGAGCTTCAGTCATGGTGTGTTTGAATCATGCAAATCTATGGGTTTAAAAGGTTTTGCCCCAGGGGTCAATGAGTTTTAGGCCATCTTTCTGTGCCGCAGAATCCCAAGCTCCAATTGGTGGACATGTTGGCCAAGTTTCAAGAAGACAGCTTCGTTCTGAGCGCCCTTCACCAGATGATGATGCAGGTCGTTGTTATTTTTGGGGGGCCGTACAAATATGTTGGCGTGGTGGTTTGGAACATGTTTTGTTTTTTCCATATATTGGGAATTTCATCATCCCAACCAACCAGTATCCACCAGCAATATGTTGGGTTGGTTTGGGTTGGTGGGGATTCCATTCAGTTTCAGCTGCCCCCCATAAGTTTGTCCAAAAATGATTCCAAACTCCGTCCAGGTCAGCAGTCGTGAGCTGCGTGGTGCAGTGCCTGGGGCCTTCCTTGGGGCCTCGGGGGCACTGGAAGTTAGTTTGGTAAGGCGCCATATGTATCCATATGTATGTATATATATACATAGTCTATATCCCACGGGATTCATGTTAGTAAATCATATATGTGAAAGTGCTGTTGATGATAGTTAGAGGCCTCATAGTTGTTCTTTACATTTCATTGTTTTTCACAAATAGATCTGCATCATATTTTTAGTTGTTTATTTGGAGGTCCCGCTTGATTCCTGGAAGTCGAACTCCTGAACTTTGATGCACATAATGTGGGGGTCAAACGGTCAAACTACCAGTCGCTGGGGTCGTCATCATCAAATGGCGACTTGCAAAGCTCCCATAACCTGACCCCATGTGTGCCCATAGCAAAACGAGATGTAGTCAGCGTCATGGAATTGCTTAATCAGGGGCTAACATATGGTGCCTTGGAAGAATGCATCCCATGTCCACCTGTCGCTGAAATGCTGGTGAACAGGCCAACCGGCACGTGGGAAGCCTGTCTTGGTGAATTGCACTGGATCTTGTATAGTTTGAAAGTGTCGGGTACTAAATGAACCTTATCTTTATTCATTTTCCATAGCTACAAGGTAGGCCCCCTAGTTATATGGTTTCTGCACCCCATGAAAACTAGCTTGATATACCCATGAATCCATCCGTCACCACGAAAGCAACGTAGCGATGCGATGGCCCGAAGCGGGGCCCCACCAAGGCCCTACTGGATGCCATGTGGCAGACCATGTCCAGAGCAGGTGGTTCCACCCTGCAGCACTGCCTGGCCTGGCAGTTGGAGGGACCTGGACGAGTCTTTGTGAATCAACTCACTGCGCGGCCTGGAATCAATGGGGATTTCCATACAACATATGGAGGTTTTGCCGTTTTGCCATGCGAAATGTGGATTTAAGGGGATTCTAATGAGATATCTGGGTAAATTATAACGACCTCACTGCGACCTCACTGGAAACCATGGTTAGTAAGGGAAGTTATCCCCAAATGGCCTTAATTCAGGTTAGTGAAATATTATAATTTACCCAGAAGATTGATATGTAATGTATGTTGACATATTGACATAGCTGTCAGTTGAGCCATGAAAGTTATACCAGTGTTCAGTGGTTAGGAAACGCGGGTTTTACTCTACTACCCAGTTTCTTGGGAATTGTGGTAATACATGATAGGGATACCTATCAGCCAACCAGTCTCAGTATAATGTGATGGGATGGTGGTATTTTTTCGTTGCTCGGTTTGGTTGTGCCGCAGGATGCCAGTTGATAGTTGACAGGGGTCCAATGCTCAAAATGTGATGATTTATATATCTTGGTGAAATCCCAGACTTGCTCCACGAAGTCATGTTTTCCTTGTGAATGGAAACTATAATAAACTATATCGAAACCGCACCTTTTTTTCGCTTCATTGAAACCCTCATGACCCCGTGGCCAAAACATTGGCCAAGAATGGAGGTGGATGGTCTACGGGCGGCTGATTGATCCGGAGAACGAATTCTTCATCCAGCGCTGCGATGGTCAAAGCCTTCAAACGGAGGGGAGCCATGGAGAGGTCAGCGTTCCCAGCGTTCCCAGGGTTGCCAGGGCGCACTGAAGAGACTGGTTTTTTTTTCCCCACGCGCTAGGTGAGGGTTATTGCGATTTGATCACACTTCCTCCGGCTCCTCGTCCTTCCTTCCGTCTGTCCGTCCGGACCTCAACTGCGAGCTCCAGATCGCAGTGGGCACTGCCGGACCTCAACCGCGAGCTCCAGATCTCAGTGGGCACTGCCGGACCTCAACCGCGAGCTCCAGATCTCAGTGGGCACTACCAGGTTACCAGAATATGTCAGAATATAAGCCTTGAAATGCCATGGTAATTTGAAGATATTTGAAGACGGTTTAACGGTTTGAGTTTGGAGCAATTTTGTATTTTGAAGGGAGTTCCCGGGGTTCACCGTAACAGCACTGCCCACCATCCGCAAGATCTCCAGGATTTGTCACAGCCGATGGGTCCCAGCGAAGCTCAAAGAGATGCCTGGCAGAATTTGATCTGCTGGGTGACCGGTGACCTCCAAAAGATGGCATTCTGAATCTTGGGGATTTGAATCATCAAACAATAGGAATTTAACATGGTAAAAGTTTGCAAGGTGATATACCACCAATTCATGGCAATTTGCATAGGGATTGGGGGTGCCCTATTTTCAGGCAAGCCTTTGTCTACACTTTTTTGGATTACCAGGCAAATTACATGAATACACGGACCGCCCGAAGCACTAGCATGTTTGGAAATATGTCCCTCTACGAACTGAGAAGCTTTATTTCTGATGAAATTGTAGGTCTTCAGTTAGGTTTTTGCAATCAGATTTATTTTCCGTCTGTGAAGAATGCGCACCCAGTGGTAGCTATGGATTGAACAACTCCATATGTTTGGAAATCCAAAGAGGGGAGGAGTGACTCAAGATGGACAGTGGCTCATACTTCAGATGTGAACCTTCCTATTATGGGGCAAGTCCTGCAGAAGAATGGTCATTTGGATTTTTGACAGCAGAGAGTGTCAACCAAAGAATGCTCTGGATTTTCCCTGCATGTTAGACTAATCACAATGCCCTAGAGTAAAGGCCCCCTGCAAGTCGCAACTTGAGACCAATTACATCCAATTACTTCGATCTATGATGCTTGGATCTTCCCTGCGGTTGGCGAAGTGCCTAGCACATAGTTCCAACCCTTGTGATATCTTCCTCCGTTTCTTGTTGGCTGACATCTTTAGGTGGTCATCCAAGTTTCCCTCCATCCCCGTTGTGTTCCTGTTGGTGAATGTTGCTTGAATCTGAATTGTTGATGTTGTTGAGGGTTTAACGAAGTTGGCCTCAGTTATTTTGATGTCTGTTCCCCATTTCAAGAAACACATACATTTAAAGACACTCTTGAGGGTGCAAGGTTACAAATGGGTCTGTAAGTTATAGGATGTTATAGGGCATATAGGGGCCCCATATCCTAACTTGTGTGGGTTATTGCCATAGTTTTACTCGTTAACCTCAACTACACCCGCAACTTGTTTTCCCCATTAAGTAAGACATCCTAGTAGATCCGGATTTTATTCCACAAACATATACAAAAATCACTGATCACTATTTTTTGTTGGGTAAGCCCCGAAATCATCACTATTAAATATCACTATCAATATAATTTGCCATAACCATTTCACAATAGAAAAATACTCATTGTGCATACTAATGTGCCCATAATTGATACATATTCAGAATATAATCCATAAAGGGCAACTTCTATTGTGGGATTATAACATAGTTATTGATTCGGATATACAGCGCGAGCGTTATAAGAATGTTGGTTGCCGATGGCCAGGGTCCCTCAATTTCTTATCGGAAAGGCCCCATGTATGTCAGTACATATGTACAATTATTCGGTCGAGGGTCCCTTAATTTCATTAGCAATTTTTTTATGTAGTATTTCACAAGCATTCAGATTTGAAGATGTAAGAGCGGGGTTGCCTCTGCGCAGCTCCTTTCGTGAGTTTGACTCTGCCATCCTTGCGCCGCTTCCCAGTGGCTCCTGGGCACAAAAAAACAGTTACTGTACCCAGTCTCCTCTACAGAAAGCTCTTACAAACCTTTACATGATTAAGAAATTGAGGGGCTGGATTTCTTAGTTATGTATTGAGTTGAATCCTTGCCCGGTGACGTCTCCTCTACACAAGGCTCTTACAAACCCTCAAGGGTTAAATTCAATACATAACTAAGAAATCCAGCCGAACCCAGCCCCTCAATTTCTTAACCATGTACCCGGTGGCAACAAGGCAGCACAGGCAAGGCAAGGCAAGGCAAGGAAAGGCAAGGCAAGGCAAGGCAAGGCAACACGAGCCAAGGGCACAGGTGACCTACAGTGAGTCTAGCTCGTGTCTGGCTGAAGCTGTTGCCAGCAGGCTTGGTCACCGTGACCATGGTTGTGCAAAGTTCATTTTGGTGGGTATTTGGTTGCAAGGGAGGCTGGCTCCATTTCCCGCTGCAAATAGAATCTTTATAAACCCTTTCATGGTTAGGAAAATTGAGCAGGGGCTCCTTCACATACATCTAAATTTCTTAGGCTCTAAATTCTTACACAGTGCTTGGACTGTATATCATCATTGGTTATGACATATCACTGTGGCGATTCTCAACCATCGCTTATGTTCCGGCCAGGAATGGCACCGGCTCTTCATGCTACGCCGCGAGGCTGTGCCCAAGCTGCTGTCCTTGGACACAGCGCGGCAGGCTGGGAATGTGGAGGAACTCCACAACGACCAGAAATGGAGGTTTAATCATCAACGCATGGGGATTCAATTGGAATTAAATAATGGCATGTGATTGAGATATTACATGGAGAAATGGTGGTTTAATGGGACTTAATGTGACTTAATGGGATTTCCCGGTAGTTGGGATTTCCCACCCGAAAAAAATAGGATATGGGAATGTGCCTGCGATAATTAAACGTGTGTTTTTTTTCCATACCGACCGTGTTTTATGGTGGATTTCTCAGCTAGCCATGTTTGGTTACCGGAGGGTAACCACTTTTTGTTGATGGTAAATTCTTTTCTTGTTGGTAACTGGTGAATTTGAATGGCACACCTGGGAATCTATAATAGGCAAGCATCTGGATATAAGCGGGGAAAGGGGGTAAAAGTCAATAGATGGCAGACGCAAATAGAGCCGCGAGGCTTTCCCAAACATGGAGGAAAGTGGGGATATATTGGGGAATATATACAATTTAAAATAGATAGTATGGCAATCTTAATGGAGCATAGATCATAAACCATTGGATTTTTGGGGTGCTGTAATTTCAGACACACAAACATGTTTTGATCAATCCCTTGTGTTGGTGGGATGACATATGACATATGATTAAACTGATGTTGTTTGCGTGGGAATATCATGGTGAAATTTTGACTGATGGAGAAGTCCTCATGCCAAAGGCGTTTGAAACATGAGGTTTGCACGATTGAATCTTTCGTTTGGCACGTATGTATTGGTTTTTATCTTAACAAGGGATTGCATGAAGGCATTTGATTTGTTGATGAAGCATACATTTTTTTCTGGTTGGACTGCCAGTAATGTTTGTTCAATAAATATAGGAGCATAACGCTGAAACACGGGGAGCGAAACTGGGGTGTAGTTGTCTCTGACCGACACACATATTTACCAGCAACAATGTGATTCTAGCCGTACAACTCAGAACATCATTTATTACTGCATTAACAACTCATATACTTGGAGATACGGAATATTGATATTGACCAATGAAATGAATGCAAAGCAGCAGTTTCGATTATACTGTATGTACCTTTCCCCGAACTGTATAGTATAGCCCAACTAATTTTTGCAGGGAATCCCAATGCATTGCACATGCTACAGCGGAACCGGTAGATAAGAACCGATCAAGAATGTTCCAGCCTACCCTGGGGTTCTTAAGTGCTATAGGTGGATAATATTTGAAACTATGGGAATTATGAACGATGGTACCCTCAAGTTCTTAATGGGTTAGTTCTTCAGGGGTTCATATGGTGAAGGTTGTGCCACTTCATTTTGGCGTGGTATTAGGTCAGGTTGCAAAGGAGGCAGGGGGAAGAAAAAAAACTTTCAGGTCCCGAAAGTTTGTTTTTGATTTGGGCGCCTGACACAAGGGAGCACAGGCGAGACCAGCCAACACAAGCCAAGGGCAGCCTCCTAGGTCAGATGACCTTCAGTGAGTCCGGCTGGTGTTTGGCTGAAGCTGTCGACGTCAGCCTTGGTCACCACATATGTAAGAGTTGAATTCTCCCTGGGGCCGCGCTATGCTTGTCATCGGCATGGAAGTTCCGCGGTACATAATTTTTCTTTTGGGAAATAGCTGCAAACAATATCTAATAATCAAGGTTTGGTATATTGATGCCCGCTCAAGGGGAATAAGAGCCAGTGGCTAGAATTCCAGGGTACCCTGGGTTTCTTATTTCAATTAGCTGACAGAAAGGTTTGAATCCAGGAGTTCAGCCCCTGAAGTTCTTATTGCAGTAGGTTCTTAAACAGTGGTTTCACTGTACCTACTTGGATGCGCATCCACCTTAGAAAGTTGTTCGCAACCACAGTCAACCAGGGTCATCACTCAGCTACATTTAGAAATAATACTCTTAGTCATCTGTGGATAGAATCTAGAATTGTCCAAACTCTTCCTCTTTTAGTGAGGAAAATAGAAGTGTACTTCTCTTACCCACGGTGTCTGCGTGTGTGTGTAGAGACATCAGTTTCTGGGATGCACATCCCCCCAACGTCCCGTGACAGGTACTCTTCACCGGTAAGGCCGTGCGGGTGCTGCTTCGCCGTGGATTTGCACCGCCGCCGCCTGAGAGAGTGCAGGATGAAGTGGACACATTGAGGCCTTCAGAATTTCTGGGGAAAGCGATCAGGGAATCAGAAAATGGTTGAGGTTGGCTGGTGAGTTTTTGCCGCGAACAAAGCAAACAAAATGACCGATTAATCTGTGACGGTTTTCGCTGTTTTGGTTCCGAATCTGGTAGCAACAGCTTCTGCAGGCAGCATTATACTAGCTGTAAGGGTAGGAAGAATCATGTACAATCCGGTCGGAATATTTGGGATCGAGACCTAAGATTGGTCAACATGGTCTTTGTTCAACGTGGTAGTCTAGTATTCAAGGACCCCCACGAGAGTTCACTACAAGTGGTTAGCTCAAAGCAGCCTAAGATGCGGGATGTCTAATGGATGACCTTCACTTGCTTGCAGAAGATGTGCAGCATGTATATTCATTTTCCTACTTGTATAATTGTGTAGAGTATATATTTTTCTGATTATATTAAACCTATAGCCTATGCATGTTTGCAATTTATTTTCTGCATTTCAAATCATATCAGTGCAAAATGCTAAATACCTATTTATCTATTTACCTAACCTTCTATTTATCTATCTTATCTATCGATCTATCGATCTATTTATCTATCTATCTATCTATCTAACTATCTATCTATCTAACTAACTATCTATCTATCTATCTATCTGTTTGTTTATCTCTCTATTTTTCTATCTATGTATCTACCTATCTATCTGTCTATCTATCTGTCT
>Ga0126342_10007459_pt1 | contig 19530 bp, 18 predicted proteins | sample Cyp1metagenome_FD_92528 | JGI IMG/M metagenome (GOLD analysis project Ga0126342, IMG submission 92528) | Coral microbial communities from Lord Howe Island, Old Settlement Bay, Australia - Cyphastrea 1 metagenome | ecosystem: Host-associated > Invertebrates > Cnidaria > Coral ... | reverse complement strand
CCTACCCTACTGCCAAGCCAGGTCGTCTCACTGCTGCACCTGCCAAGAAGGTTGCACGCCGGGAGGCCGTGCCGGTCGCCGATGTGGAGCCTGACAAAGACCCAGGGGAGTTCATTATACACACCGAAAGGGATGATCCTCCTCTGGACGTAGATGAGTTTGTAGCTGAGATGGAAGAATTAGCCTCAGTTGATCCCCCGAAGGGAACATCCAGACCAGATAGTTCTAGACCTGATGTTGTGCAAGTGGACATTTCGGGCAAAAAGAAAGATGAAGGCGAGAAATCATCTAGCCCTCCGGAAGGAGAGGCCTTTGTCGTAGGCTTCTCATCAAAACGGAGCCAAGGTGAAAAGGCACTTAGGGAAGAAGCAAAATCTAAGAGGCATTTACTTTGTCATTTGCCTAAGAATCCATTTTGCAAAACCTGTCAACAAGCTAAGATGTTAAAACCCCCATCCAGAGTATCCGGGGGGGCCAAACACATCGATGCTGAAAGATTCGCAGAGCACATCACTGCCGACTTTCTGATTGCCGCAACCGAAGAAGAGGCGGGGCTTGACGGAGAACAGGTCGCGATGGTAGTGAAGGATGTGGCCACAGATTTTATGCACATTTACCCCAGTGGTAGAAGAACGGCCAGAGATGCAATCTTAGCGTTGAAGCACTTCATAGGACATAATGATGAAGTAGGCATCATGTATAGTGACAATGCTCCTGAACTTCTGAGTGCATTGAGAGAACTCCAATGGAGACATGTGCTAAGTAAGGAGTATATCTCAAAGTCCAATGCAATTGCCGAAAGATCCATTAGATCAGTCCTTGAAGGCGCTAGGGCCAATCTCCACCAAGCTGGGCTACATCATATGTACTGGCCACATGCTGCACGCCATTGGTGCATGATGCAGAATGTCATGTCAAGAACTGGGTCTGACACTCCCTGGAAGATTCGTTTTGGGGAAAACTTTAAAGGTCCATTGATACCGTTTGGTTGTCGTATCGACTACTGGAATGGTCCCAGGAAAAGACGGGTTAAGGATGGACTCAAGTTCGAAGCTACATCAACTGAAGGTATTTTCATGGGGTACGCAATTCATCCTGAATTCATGTGGAAAGAAGAATTCTTTGTTGCATCTTTGAAAAAACTCATTGACAATGCATTCGATGAGCCCGCACAAATCATGAGAGTGATCAAGATCAATCGAGTAGATGACATCACTTTTCCCTTGTCCAACCGGCCAGCTCAAGTCAAGGGCATTGCATCCGAAGATCAAGACGATGATGACGGGGTCGACCGTGACCTCTCCGATCAAGATGCAAAGCCTGCGCGGGAGCCAGAGCCGACTGTGAAGCAGATTGAAGATGGGGAAATGCCTCAATCGTCAAGTGCAAGTGCTGTCTATAATCCAGGATGGCTTGGTTTTCTCAGACACGTTGACAACAGAGAGGGTTGGTATGAATACGCCGAAGCTCGCATAAATGTCAAAGAGTTTTCAGAGAATTTTGTCGAGCCTACTAGCAAGTTCAAAACTGAAGAGTTTCCCTTTAGGACTACTTGCTATAAGTTGGATGGAGTATGGCATGTGCTTGAATCCAATCTGAATATTGATCCACCCGATGGGGATTTGACTGAGGGAACGTTACCATGTGAGGTAATGACCACAATCTTCTCAAAAGAACCCATTGAACTTTGTGAGAAGCCTCCAGAAGTAATCCCAGATCCCGTTGGGGAGGATGATAATCTAGTTGAAGTCATTAACCCAAAGACTGGTGAGGTTGAAAAGATACCGAAAGATGATCCCACTTTCTACGATGCGAGGGGATTCAAGGCTAGAAAGTACAATAAGTCCAGCAAACCTAGGGACATTCCACCCTTTGTTTGGCAAACAATGTCTATCAAGGCCAGACGTGAAGCCATCCGGGAGGAACAGGTCAAAAATTGCCGCCAAGGAAGCCGAGAAGAAACTCAAGGCAAGATCCGAGGCCGAATTGAAAAGACTTGAAAAGAAGAAACCCGGAGTCGCAAGTATCATCAATCAACTCCACAATGCATATGAAGATTGTGATGTTCCCATCATGCCTACTTGTGCCTACTCTGAACAACGGCATCGTGTTAAATTAGCCAGGGTCAGTATCCAAAGTGGTGAAAGGGCTATCAATACCTTAGTAGCCAGACCCGTCAACCGAAAGGAGATCAGATCCAGCCCCAAAGCCCAAGAGGCATTGGATGTTGAATGGAATAAACTGGTCAAGAAGACGGCCTGGTTATATGACACTGTAGCCGAATGGAGGACGGTTTCAGATTGATAAGGCAAAGAAATCCGGCAAGAAAGTTCACGTTGGTAAGGTGTTTGAGATCTGTGTTGAAAAAGGCAGTGAACTCCCCGAAGGTCACAAACTTAGAAAGTTTAAGGGGAGAACTGTTTTCAAGGGTAACAATGTGATGGATGAAAACTCTGACACAGCTTTGTTTTCAGAGTTAGGATCATCGCCAGCTACCATGGAGGCGGGTAAGGCTGTCGATGCATACGGATCCCAACCGGGCCATGCAGCTGAACAGAATGATGGGGTACAAGCATATACTCAAGCATTAATGGAGGGGATTGAGACATGGGTTGAAATTCCCCGAGATCGGTGGCCTAAAGATTGGGTTGGAAGATTTATTAGGCCTGTGGTGTTTTTGAGAATCGCATTGTATGGGCACCCCGATTCGGGGGGTCTTTGGGAGCGCCATTGTGAAGCCATGCTCCAAGCAGTGGGATTCATAATGCCAGATCCGGAAGGCTGGCCGTCAGTATTCTTTCATCCCGAACTTAAGCTTCTTTTAGTGGTTTATGTCGATGACTTCAAAATGGCTGGACCCATAGAGTCAATGTCGAAGGGCTGGAAACTTATTGCATCCAAGATTGACATGGACACACCCGGGCAAGTTAATCGATATCTTGGTTGCGATCATGTTCAAGAAAAGAATGTTTTTCTTTCTAAAGATGATCATCCGTTTGCCTACCTTTTCGACAAGTCATTGCCTGACCCGGCCGCGAAATCCGCCGCCGCAGCGCACAGGACTCAGGACTTTTGGGAAGTCGAGCCAGGACGGGGAATATACATCCGACACCACTGTCAACCCCGTAAGGGATACTACGTGCCTGATGAAGATGTCATCCGAGACTGTGAGTTGTCAAGCATCCGTTATACCGATGCAATGTTCAGCTCACCGGAAGGTGTGACGCCGTTCCTGAATGGGATCAATATGTTGATGAGTCAGGCAAGTTGACCCAGGGTAAGAAGCATGCCAACATGTGGGTGGGAGCAACTTATCTGTTCACAAAGGGTTGTGCTGACCCCAAGGCCGCACTGGCATCAATTAAGAGGGACAAAGGTGAAGCCAAAAAGAAAGCCAGAGCACAAGGTTTCTCATACTTGGACCAACTATTTGAAGATCAACCATGTATGACAAAACCAGTCACAGTCATGTTGTATGATATGAAGCCCTTCTTGCAATCATGTGTTGACCGATATGTTCAACTTGCTGGTAGGGATGCCAAGCCGATGAAAAAGGTTGCTACACCGTTCCACGAAGAACGAATAGCTAGGCCCGTCACGGATGAGTCTGAACAGAAGGGTGTACTTGCCCCAATAGCAGCAAGAGTCTTGATGAAGATATTATTTGCAGCTAGAATGGCAAGGTACGACTTACTTCGAGCCGTTCAAGGCTTAGCAGCTCGAATGACGAAATGGTCTGCAGATTGCGACCGAGCATTGCATCGACTTGTCTGTTACATAGACACAACAATAGATGTGAAGTTGAAGGCTTTCATAGGCGATCCTTTGTGCAAGTGCCGTCTGTGGTGTTTTGCTGATGCAGACCACGCCGGGGAATACGATAATCGTAGTATTACCGGTTGTTTCCTTGTACTAATTGGGCCAAATACGTACTTCCCACTAACAGCATTCTCCAAGAAGCAGACATCTGTGTCAATGTCCAGTACTGAATCTGAAGTGGTTGCAGCAAATATATCCCTGCGTGCTGTAACTGTAGGTCTACCTTCCTCCGGTTTATGGGCATACCTCCAGAACGCGGGGGGAGATGAGGCCAAGAAGCATAGCACTCCGGGAGGATTGCCGAACACTTCAATTACCACCCAAACTGAAAAAGATGGTGAGTACTGGGAGTTCATTAGGCACCGAAGGCTTCTAGTGAGAGTGCATCCCAAGAGTAGATCATCCTTGTTCGATCCAACATCCAGCAAAACAATTCCTTTGCCAATCCATCGCCTTGGCAATGCAAGGACAACGTTGATGGTCACCAAGGATGGCATCGATTTCCGTCAGGACCATTGGAGACGGAATCGAAGTTCTACATCGGGACATCATGGTCATTTGTGAACCTTAAACATTTTTAGCAGCAGCCAAAGTCAGAAGACATGTCAAGATTTTTTATGGACTTTGGAAAGCCTTCCTACATTTCATATCGTTGTTGAAGAAGGAGGTATTCATTGCAATTGAATGGCCCCGGAACTGTCGATACTGGAAGTTGAGGAAAGTTGCACAGTTTCTGAACTCAAGACAACTCATTACGTTCAATTTCCATGGATGTATGGTCGGAATAAGAAACAAAGACGAAATCCCAATTAAAAAGCCTTGGGCCATTGCCACAAATTTGCTATCATTGGGGTGTGAGCTATCCAAGTTCCAATGTGACCACTCACATGAACACGTTCAAGGAAGAGGCAAAGATCTTAAGGCAACCGAAAGGTACACGTTCATCATGACGGACCTTGTTCACTCTGTCTTTCGATCAGCTAGTTCTGAAGCTCACCACTTGCTTGTCGCAATTCGCCTTTGTCCTCTGACTGTCATGGCTGGACCACCTGAGAATGCGGAGACGCTGACCAACTGGGTTCCTGACGATGAGAAGGTCTCGTGTATCAGCGGATCATCCAGTGGGAAAACCGCCTGAAAGAGTTGAGGTCTTCTTGCATTTCTGTCGCATATGAAGACGGCATTGCTGGAGTTCAGACGCTCGGCGGGAGCCAGCAGCCGGTGGACATCATCATTGATACGTGCCTTTGTTCGGACATCGAGAAGAATTTCAAGTCCTACAAGGGTATCCTCAAGCTTTTTGAAACTGTTCCCCAGGCCATTTTTGGCCACGTGGACTGCCCACCGGAAGGTGAGGTCGATGTGCTTGTGATCGGTGATTCCTCCACTGCCCTGGTTGACTATCCGGATGATCCCAAGAAACGGAAGGTGATCAGCGTGGGGGAGATTCTTGCACAATCGCCACCTACTGGTGCGCGCAAGGTCCACTGGAAGATGCGATGGGGGAAGGGACTGGGGTCCATCAATGCAGGTATCTGGGAAGCTATGGATGAGATAGCCGAGAAGTGCAAGGAAGATGGCATCCCCCAGATACCGACCCTCATCCTCATCGGCTGGGCAAGCAACGATGTGCACGGGGACCATGGATACCGTGGGTGTAATTGGATCCATCAGTCCCGCTACAGCAAGACGCCTGCCGACCGGAAGGTCGCTGCCGAATTTGTGGAGAAGCAACATGCACGGGTGATCAATGCAATGGATGACCTCATCAAGTTGCAACGTCACACATTGATCCGTGACATTGTTGTGTTTGGGTGCGGTGATGCAGATGCGTATGGCCTGCCACCATCCTATGCCATCGAGATGGGCCGATGCTTTGAGCACCTCATCAAAGGAGGCATTCGATGTGTGTCGACATGTATGCCCTCGATGGCCAGCATCCGCTATGATCGTCTTCACATGACCGATCTGCCCCTCAATCGTACTCTCATGATCAAATTTCTGAGATCGATGGTGAGGGCGCATATTATCGTCATGCAGATTGAAGAACTGGAACCCATCCTGAGGCAGAAGGCATCATTTCTTGATCCTGACCCTGAAGAGCGCATGAAGATCGTCTATCAATATCCCAATCTTGCGCAGTTCAAGTTCTTGGTCTTGAAAACGGCCCAAGTACGGGACGCACTCAGTCCTGCAGCACTACCCACGTCGACCCACGTCACTGGCTCAGGAGGCCCAAACTGCAGATGAGCACATCATGGACCACATGGCCGAGCTGAACGAGGTTGCTGAGGATGAAGCCACCCGGGAGGGTGCGCCGAAGGCAAACGATTTCACTGAGGGAGACTTGTCATCCATCGTCCCTGTCTTCAAAGACGACGTGGACTCGGACGAAGAAGAAGTTCGCCTGAGACAGCATCTCCAGGCAGACTTTGATGAAGCTGCTGACGCAGACTGGTCACCAGTGCGCAGCGAGGCCACTGACAACATCCCAGGAATTGACGAATGGGAGACCGTCGATGACACCCGTCCCGACATCGTTCACAATGTTTATGACCGAGACGACAATGTCGAGGGTCACACTGAGGTGGACTATGGGGCGGACCACGATGATGGGATTGAGGTCGTCGATGAGTTCCCTGAGGCTGTCAATATCCCGGAGGACGCCATGGACGTGGACAAGGTCGAGACCAAGGATGATGACGAGGCTCTGGACGATGTCATGGTGATCGAAGGTCCGGAGACTGTCCATCCTGACGTCGAGAACATGCCTGAAGAGTCCAAGGAGCCTGAGACCGCGGAGGCTGCTGCCGGGGGGACCCTGTGCCTGATGATGTTGTTGATACAAAGGATGACATGAGAAGACCAAGACTGTCATCGATGTTGACGACACCAACACGGCAAAGGGACCAAAGCTCGCCGGAAGGCCTGCCGAAGTTGCTGAACCTGCATCGTCATCGAACCAGCCCAATGCGAAGATGATGCCGCAAAGCTCAAGTTGGAGCAGGCAAAGGAGAGGCTCGAAGATGCAGTGCGGCTTGATCCAACTGACTTGAACAGCAGGATCCCAGACAAGAACATCAATGCCAACGGCCGTCTCCGTGAAATCTCAGGCAAGATGTCCAAGTACCTCCGGGGGCATGCACTTGCTGATGGTCTTCCATCGCCCGACATGGACTTCACCAACTTGTCGATGGACTGGGTGGAGCTCCGCAACCACTTGTGCAACAAGATCCGCAATGTCGTCGATTGGGAGATCCTCCAGGTCATTCGAAGCAGCGATACCAGGAGATTTCAGCTGCAAGTGTGCAAGCCCGACAACGGAAGGGTTTGCCGTGGAAGCCATCGCGTGTTCGTGCCTTTCAAGGACACAACGCCTTCGTGCTGAAGCAGGGCAAGTTTGCTCCGATGATCCGAGAGCTCTACACTCTGGATCCGAACTTCACGAAGGAGATGGTGGACACGGGAGACATTCCCAGGGTCAATTTCCGCCCGGACCTTATCCCCGAGTTCGACAACTTCCCCAGAATCATCTATCACTCGTGTGACAAGGGGGTTGTGTCGCAGATCATCCAGCACGGCTTGATCCCGGGAGGGTGGCCACGGTCTTCGGGACGTGCCCACAGCTACTTCATTGCCACGCACCCATGGGATGCGAACATGAAGAAGCTCGCGGGGACGAGGGCCGGAAAGCCATACTATGTAGCGATTGACATAATGCAGGTGGGGGCCAGACTCCTCAGAACGGACGAAGCAATCATGACTCCGGACTGGATCCCCAACGAGACCATCATCTGCGTTTACAATGCGGCCGAACGGGAGTTCTATTGGTCGCTTAGAGCATATGCTGCCGGACGCAAAAGCTACAACGAAAGGGTCAAGAGATCGAAGGACCAAGGAGATGATGTCGTTCAGGCCATCACCCAGTCCAAGCGCGGCAGGTGCATGGACCTGCTCCTCGAGCAGTGGTCGGACTTTTTGACAGGAGTGGAACCCGGAAAATTCTTTTCCCTGGTCCAGCCCAAGCCCCTCCAGGGAGTCATTCGAGACATGGAAGCTGCCGAAGGCATTGAGTCCCAGGAGATGACGAACTACTTGTCGACTTCTATGCGGCAGTCTCCAACTCCGAGTTCATCGAAGGACGGGGGAAGGGAAAGGGCCAGAATCGGGGAAAAGGAAAGGGTCGCCACCCGGGAGGGAAGGCCGGTGTCATCACACAAATGAAGATTGAAAATCTGAGATACCGAGACTGTGTCACAGCACAAAAGGTGACAATTCCCTTCAGAAAGTGTGACAAGTGCGACCACAACATGCTTGATGGAACAGCAAAGTGTCCGTCCTGCTACGTGTCGATGGAAGCATGGAGTGACAATCGCGTTGCTACAGAAGTTTGCCGGTTGGAAAGCCGTGCCGCAGAGATCAGTGGTGTCTTCGCCCTCAACCAGATCAGCCAAGTGCAGCCCAGAAAGCACAGAGCTGGCTCTGAGGCAAGACAACGAAACAGGGCAGGCAGATCCAACTTTGGTGTCATGAAGGACGGCGCAAAGAAGGAGGTCAAGAAGTTGAAAAAGACCGGATTTGCGACCATCCGTGAGAGAATGGAGAATGATCCTTTCTTTATGTACAACCGTAGCATCGCCCAGCTTACCCCACCATGCTGCGATTTCTTGCATCGCCTGGGCAGTTGCATCTCCCCTGATGTGGGCAGTACTTTCGAGGCCCGAAGGGAAGGCAAGGGGACAGACGTGAAGACTCGGCTGGTGTTCATGCCATTGGAGGGCAGAGACGCCTCGAGGCCCCTGGATGTATCCAAGGAGGCGATGGTGTGCCATTCGGGCAGGTTTTACACACTTGCTCCGTTTGCTGTCTACACAGCGAAATTGGCCCCAGCGCGAGGGGAACCCGCGCCGTCTTTGTTTGGATTTTCAGGCAGTCTTTTGGTCCTCGACGAGCAACCCTTGCAAGAAAATTAGACCTCGTCAGCTTCGCGATCCAGAACTGGACAGATAACCACGGTGCTCTGGATTGGAATGTCCACACAGACGAGCCCAAAGCGAAGGCAAGTGATGTAGTGTTCCCTGCAGCCATGGGTCCAATGAAGACGGAAGGGCTGATCGACAACCCTCGCCGCAACTTCGACCCGAGGGTCACTGAGAGGCATCGTCCCGAAGCCACGACTTGGCGCATGTCGTCTTACGACGAGCCATCAGAGGGCTGCTACCGGTGTGGAGCCCAAGATCATTGGCAAAGGGACTGCCCCTACAGAGGCATGGGAGCTCACTACACTCGAAGAGAGCAGCGCGGTACTTGGGGATATGGCCATAATGATCGTGGCGACCAGTACTCAGGATGGTATGCCGACCAATGGCAGTACCGTGACAGCTGGCGCCAGTGGAATTATGGCTACGAAGACAGGAGATGGGAAAAAGGGTAGCATGGCAAGAAAGGCAAGACCCAGGAGAAGGGCTACACCAAAGGCTCCAAGAAGGGCAAGGGACGCAGCTACTCGGGAGGGTATGCCGCTGAGCGTGAACGTGAGAGATCTCCACCACCATCTGGTGGTGCATCTTCTTCTGCTGCCGTGCCCACTGCTCCTGAGTACCGCCCTGGTCGCAACACCAGGATCATTGATGCTGTGACTCACGAGACGTACACAAGCCAAGGGGTGATCAGAGAGCGTGTTGTGGAGGAGGCCGACGGGACGATGTACTCTGAGATCACCCTCCCTGATGGCACAGTTGAACGGGATTATTGGTAAAAGGCTATGAACATATCAGCATAAATTTTGTTGAATTCAAATCTATTACATTCGTCGCTGAGCACAATCTCATTAAACTTGTTTTCTGTTATTGCCTTGATGCACATTTTTGCCAATCTTCCCCATGGCTAGAAGTAGAAGTTTAGCCGTGGCGGAAGCCCGGCCATGTGTATTTATTTTAGGGCATTGCTTTGTACAGGCGTGTCTTGATGTGTCCGAATGACTCTGTTCTCACGTGCGTTGAAGCCGTGACGGGAGTCCGGCCATGTCGTCATGCTGTGTGCATCCATTTGCATCCGTGCCAAAAGAATTGCATCCGATTTGCATTCGAGGGATTTCGAGGGTTTTCAGATTTTGTGCATTGTATAGTTAATTTTCCATGCACCCTTTTGCAAGTTGCCATTGTGCTGAACAGTTTTCTTTTCTTGCGACAGCTTGGAGCCATACCATGTACATGTTAAATGTCTTGACTTGTATTTGTCTCAGGTCCGGTGGTACTACTTCCTCGTCTTCCTGCCTGCACTACGCTGCGGGCGGCGGGGGGTATTTATAGGTAGTACCAGTATATGTACATAGTATTTATTCTCCATACTTACTGTTGCAATGGCTCAAGAAAAAGCTGATGCGTGTTGGCTGATTTGCTTGTAAATACAAAATGCATACGGCCACATGGTGTTCCACCCAGTGTAGATTGCAGATGCATAGGCACATTCCTTCTGCCTTGCTCCTACAGCCTGGCGCGCGTTCCCGTGCGAGATTTCAATTGCATGTTTCCAAAGGTAGGCAACCAGAACCAGACATGGTTGCAAAGGAATAGTGCTTCGACATGCCCGTCAAAGGAAAAGTGGCCGTGCCGGCTGTTGGTCCTACAGTCAACAGTTGTGCGAATGCAAGGGCAGAAGATGTGCGGAGATGTGACAGTTTTGTGACTATTCAAAATGTTTCAAACCGTTTAGGACATTGATTCTGTGATGCACACCAGGGCGGAAGGCAAAGTGGAAACGCGTCAGTTTCCATTTATGCCGGGGAGAATTCTTGTCAGGCTTGCCTCTGCAGTGTTTTTTCTTGTCAACTAGTCGCTGCAGCGCCCGCTTGCTGCCATGGAATGGATCAGCCAGTTTGATATCTTGTCACATGTGTCCTACGCACCAGCAGCACTGTCAGACCTGACTGCTGATGTTGCTACCGTTGTTAGCTCCCAAGCCTTGGCGCTCACAGACACAGCTCCAAGCACGGCAGATTGGACCCAGACCCAGGCACTAGTGGCAGCCGGGGCCGGGGCAGTCGTAGCTGGCGCGGCATCTTATTTGGGTTTTGAAATTGCTTCTTCTGCAGCTGCACTGGACGACCGCATGCTGGCCAAGCAGGTGTTGAAAATGGTTTATCAGAGAGCAAGTTGGTGCAGCGTCGCCGAGGCAGCATATCTTCCTCAACCCCTGGACCAGACGATGCCCATTAAGACTTTCTTGGAGCAAGCACAAGCATCACGTCCGCAGCAACTTGCGGCAGAATTGCAATCGAAAGGTTGTCAAAGAGTCGAAGATTTGGGGCCGTTGCTGCAGCGTGATCCTGCACTTTGGACAAAGATGCGGCTGCACTCTGGCCACGAGAAGAAGCTGGTTCAGAGCATCAAATTCAGCATCGATCGCTCATGGCCGGCAAACTCCCTTGTGCCAGCACCAGTTGTCTCCAAATCTAGGCTTGATTTTCCGCGCAAGCACAAGTCTTCGTGCTCCCTATTGGCAACTTCCACCATTGTGCTTGCAGATCGTCGGTCCGTGCGGGCATCCCAACTTGTAACTCCTGTGCGAATTCAATCCTTTGACGTGCAGAGAAGTCACATAGCGAACACAAAGGTGGAACAGTGCTCTAGAGAGTCCCTAGGGCGCTTCGGCAACCGCATGATCAGGAAACTCTGCCAGAACTCGGAGGAAGCCTTGTACAAAGTGACCCTTCTCGACCAAATGATCAACCAATACACACTTATTGTATTGGAAGGGCAGCCATTGTGGGGACTGACGCGGGAGGGGTACTCCTGGGTTTGTGCCGGCAATGGCCACGAGCAAAAGGCGTCTCCCCTTACAGTTGGTGACAAGTTGGTGCATTACAGCAAGAAACTATGCGTCGTTGTTGATATCTCTCCGTGGCAGCCAGCGAACAGTACAGACCAGCGCTTGGTACATCTTTCCTTGCAAGGTAAACCAACCATCTTTATTGATGGGTTCTTAGCTTCAGCTTCCAGCTGAGCACGAGCTTTAATGATTGCCAAAAAAGAACACTTCAGCATGCAGCTTGAGAGTGAATGCGGCCTGCAACTATGAAGTCATGGGACTGCCTTTGGAGTGCTGTGTTTTGATGTGTTTTGGCAGTCCGTGTGCCACATGCTTGATAGTTACCCTGTGCGATTTCATGCGGATATTACAGTCCTTTTGGCTTTGAGCTCCATGCAGAGCCGCATGCAGAGAGACAGAACCCACTTGATCTACCAAAATAATCGTTGTTTTGGTAGCTAGCTCACGATTCCACACACACTCTTTCAGGCATTGTGAAGAGGTCATTTGAAGCAGCTAGGTGTGCTTACTGACAATGATGATGCATGGTCCTGTCACTTGGAAATGTTTATCGTTCGAAGCGGGTGCGCCATTGAAGGTCAACCAAGGTCCAAACAGTCACGACTCACAACTACATGTAACAAATAAGGGGATTATTGATCTGAAATGATGGGGGCAAGCGCATTCGCGCCATGAGCGCCTTCAGTTCCAACTGGTTGAAACTGCAGTCGCAGCTTCCGACATCAAAACGGAAGGGCGCCCGGTTGCCAAAGGGCAAGAGGAAGTCAGAAGATGCCGAGGGAGAAGCACAACAATTCAGCAAAAAAAACAAACGTGGAAATGCTGAGACTGCCCAGGCCTAGGGGTGCCTTATTAAAGTATGCCGCGGCAACCTAAGGGACCCGGTGATTTTGTGTGTCAAGATTGATTTGAAGTGGTATTGCTGTGGGAAAAATGCGCAGCATGTTGGCCAGAAGGTCAAGAAAGGCAAGAAGAATCGGAAGGCCCCTTCTCTGACATCCATGAGCCTTGCTTGCGCCACACATTTTTGATGGGTGGGGTTGTTTGTGATGAGGTTTGGACAAACTATTTCGAGTTTCTTGCAACATGCATGTTTAGCCAAGTGCGTTGAGGTTCTTGTGAGTTAGGAAAACGCTCCCATTGCCATGTTGTGAAATATTGAAGCTGCAACGAAGTGCCTAGGATTCAGCTTGAACTCGGCAGATGGGAAATCATGGCCGCTTGCCCTCGATGAGTGTCCATGCTAGAAGGCTGAAGAAATGCGATAGTCAGAGTCAAAGACAAAAAGATGTGAACGTTTTGTATCACTGCCTCGCTGATGCTCCCAGGCATTCATTTGCATCTCATTGCAGAAAACACCAGATTGTGTGTGTGTTGTCTTTTTCTACCACTCACATGCGTGACCGCAATGGTGTGTTGACTTACACATTTTCCTCGCCAATACATGCCAATACTACATGCTGTTGAAATACCATAAACTTCATGCATGCCATATGCCCCATGCTTCCAATGCAGTTATCTGGGGCGGCAACATCTTTTGTAGCTTTGCATTTGAGGACAGCTTGGTGGAGGCCTATGACCAGCACGTTTCACCAGTTCTGGGAGGTAACAGCACTTTGCGAAATGAGCAGAAGCGGAAGCGGCACTTGGAATCTTGGTGCCTCGGCAAGGCTAAGTTGCAACCAAGATCTTGCTTGAATTTCATAATGGGTGTGAAACAAAGCATTGCTGCAAGGAACATTTGATTGGTCTTCTTTTCAGGAGAACATAGGGATAGATCATGTGTGATCTTCTAAATTCTAAAGAAAACCGATAGTCCTAGATCCACAGGATCCCGGATCAATGTCACCAGACTTGACCAGATGTGGTATATGATCGAAGGAAGTTTGGAAGTCAAACTTCCGAAATATGGACAGATGAAAAGCAGAGATGGGAAGAGTCAGAGAAGAGAAGAGAAGAGAAGAAGAAAGAAGATGAAAAAGAGAAGAGAAGAGAGAAGAAAGAAGATCAAAAAAGAGAAAGTCTCCGAAGAAAGAAGATCCAGGCACGCGAAAAAGTAGGAAAGTCGCGAAACACTGCGTTTTTACAATGATTTGTGGCTCGGGAGGGACGAAAAGTAGGCTCGCTAAAGCGGCGGGTGCGGAGCCAGCTGGCCAGATGAGAGATGAACAATTGCATGCGGGTGTGGCGCGAAGCACATTTCCAAGTCAAAATGTACAAAACACCGCCGCTCCGGAGCATTTTTAGAAGTTGCAATGTCGAAAAAGTGCACGCCATTTTGGCGCGAAGCACATTTGCAAGTAGAAAAGCTAAAAAACTTCATTCGGAGCACTTTTCGAAGTTGCGATGTCGAAAAAGTGCACGCGGTTGTTGTGCGAAGCACATCTCGAAGTCAAAAGTGTAAAAAACAGACGGGTTCAGAACACTTTTGGAAGTTGAGATGTCGAAAAAGTGCACGCCGTTGTGGCGCGAAGCACATTTCCAAGTCAAAAGTGTAAAAAATGAGGGGTACGGAGCACTTTTGGAAGTTCAGATGTCGTTTTGCATGGCAGGCGCAAGGGATTGTGCATCTTGTCAAAAGTGAGAAAAACGTGAGGGTTTTGTGGCGTTTCAAAAAACGATGGCAGGCGTGGGACATTGGAAGAGGATCTGCCAAGATGAATTTTCCCTGGCAGGCGCAGTACAAGAGACATGTTCATTCATCAGAGATGTTAGGAGGTCAGGGCGCTGATTTCCTGAGAGGGGTTGCATTTTGGAGCATCAGATCTGTCGGTTTGCTAAGATGATTTTGCGTGACAGGTGCAGCACTTCGTATGACCTGGCATCAGTTTTCGTGGCAGGCGCAGTACTTTAGACAGGTGGAATCGAAAAATCGCAAAACGCATTGGTACGAGGCCGTCAGCTCTGCACTCAACTTTCCATTTTTGAAGGAATTGCTTCAGTTTTGATGTTGTCAACTCGGAAAATTGAGGAAGTCTCGCAGAATTGTTTCGTTTTAATGTTGTCAAATTCGAAAAATGAGGAGGTCTCGCAGACTTGCTGCGTTTTCAAGCTTGCCGGTAGACAGACAGACAGACAGACAGACAGACAGGCAGACAAACAGATAGATAGAGAGATAGATAGATTAGAATAGAACAGGTTAGATTAGATTAGATTAGACTAGAATAGATAGATAGATAGACAATTACAACTACAACTACCACTACACTACACTGCTGCTGCAACTACAACTATATACAAATATACTACGCTACATTACACTACACTAATTACATCTAATTGCTCTACACTACGCCAATTACACTAACAGCTGCCACAACAACTACTACCACAAGTGCAACTACAAGTACAACTACACTACACTGCACTAATTACACTGCAGCACACTACAACTACAAATACAACTACAACTACAACCACACTACATTGCACAACACTGCGCTACGCTGATTACATTGCATTACACTACAATTACAACTGCAGCTGCAACTGCAACTACAACGACAACTACCACTACATTACACTACGCTACACTACACATACTACACTGCACTACGCTATACTACACTAATTACACTGCACTACGCTACAACTACAACTACACTACCTTACACTAGACTATACTACACTATACCACACAACACTACAATACACGACACGACATTGCTGAGCACTACACTACATTAATTACATTGCACTGCACTACAACTACAACTACACTACCTTACACTAGACAACACTACACTATACCACGCTACACTACACAACATTACACGACATTACAGTGCACTACACTACGCCAATTACACCACACCACGGCTACAACTGCAACTGCACTTGCAAATGCACTAATTACACTGCATTACGGCTACTGCACAGCTCCACTACACTACAACTACAGCTACAACCGCAACTACAACTGCAACTGCACTACACCACACTACATCCAGCAGTTGTGGTGAGGTGACCACTGCAACCATTGCAACCACTCCAGAAAACACAACTCCAACCACCTCTCGGTCCATCAGTGGATTCGCTCTGCCATCCGTGAGTCACGACAACCAACCATTCGTATAGGTTTCCTATTTTTGAAACTTCCGCCACCGCCTTGTGTCAATATACTTGACTGCTGATTCAGCAGCCTCAACATGTACACCTTGTCATGCCAGTACCTGTGGTACCCAAGGCTTTGGTCGCGGCTCTTCTTTCCACTGCTTCCATTGGGAGAACCGACGACCACGGCCATTTCAGCAGGGGATGAAGCCTTGCAGCGGAAACTGTGCAATGCCGGGCTCTCCAAGAAGGCCAGGGGAGCGAAAGCGGCTGGTAACTTGTGGGGGATGCATCGCAGTTGACATGTAATAACCTTGGTATAACCTATCGTGTGTGAGATTTAGCATTGTGATGTACACATAACTAATAACTATATATCATATATGATGTGAAGCCACATATACTCAGTGGCATGCACATTTGCAACACATCTATCAAGTACTCACCATGTTTGCAGCTTGCCCCAGGAAGCCCGGCGTCGAATCGAACGACTCGCAACAGTCTTGTCCAGCGAAATTCCGAGTTCAACGGAGAAGATCGTTGTGCAGGTGGAAGAAAACACGATGACACTTGGCCATGGCATGCAATGACAGCCATGACCATATTCCGGTGATGCTTGATTCTGTTGCCCCCGGATATGTCATTGAAAGTACTTTGGGGTCTATCGTAATTTAGTTTTCCTTGTTTCACCCTGGCCAATCTGAACTCTAGATGTCAGGTATGTGACTCTCACCAAGAAATGGTATGCTGTGTCACATTCAAGGACAACACTGAAGTGTGGCAAGAGACAAGTGCAGCTCCTGCGAGAGTACTTTGCAAAACTGAAGAGTTTGACTCAGCGAAAGGCGGAAGACTTCAATCAGGCCGGGACTTGCCTTTTGGCAACAAGAGATGGTAGTACTTCTGGAAGGAGCTTTAATGCAACCAGATATTGACTGTCGTTAGTGTCTTGTCTTCATGTTTCACTTGCAACAAATCACTGTTTTGGATGTTGAACCCCGCGAGGCTGCTTTTCTGGTCTTAGCCAGATATCGCATTTTGCAGGTCCATGACAAAGGCCTGGAACTGAAGGTTTCAGAAGGCAGTTCTGAAGCATCCATTGTGTTATATAATCTGAAAGTGGGGGATATCCATGTACTTCATATCTTTCATGAATTTCATTGGACAAATAAGGACTAACCTGAGACTTTGGCCTATTTTCCGGCCCAAGTTATCGCATCCAGGTGGCGGTAACCAGGGCGCAATCCCTCCAGCGGTGTTCAATGCTTTGAGAGAATGGTGGCCACATTCAGAGCCTGTCGAAGCATTTGCATCCCCTTTGAACCTTAGCAGGAGATGTATGTGGGTATACCCCCCAAATTCCCAACTTATGCCCAGTATTGAATGTGATGATGGAGAAGTGGATTTTAAGGGTATAGTGATTTTGGGGAGGGTTCCGAGAAGTGAAAATCTGGTTTGCTTGTTTGGCTGAGTTGGTGAACAGATGTGACAACTGTCAGCTTCGCTTTGAGGAACACATTGGCTGGAAAGGGATCCTTGTTTGACTTCAGCATTTTCCAGATGCAACAGCTTGTCCTGCTTGCAACGTGTCCGACAGGATGAACAGATTGGTAATCGTGGTGAAAAACTCTTATAGACTTCAACTCAAACGTTGCACCTTTTCTTTCCTCATGATCTCATCTCTTTCTTTCGCCAGTTTGTTTTGCGCGTGGCGTTAAGGAAGTTATCACAGCGCTTTCAGCGACACTGATCGCATCTTCGGTTCCAGAGGATCCTTCTTTGATTCGAGCTTTGAGGAAGGCGGGGAGCAAAGATTCAAAGCCAGGAGATGTGTTGAAACATGCAAGTACGCATTCATTTTTACGAAAGCCAGCCGATAGGCTAGGCAAAGTTGTTTTGGCGAACGAAGTGAGTATAGGGGGTCTGGGGGGTGGACGTTGCCGTGTGGGCCACGGAGCTCGAAATTGGGTGGTGAGGAGGTCGTCCAAATGGTTTTTTTGGTGGGGCATGTACCACTAGGCAAAGTGGTGACGGTAGGGTTCGATTCCCCCTAGGTCCCTTGAATCCGGTAGGAAAAAACTAAGGAATTTTATTTTTCTTCGAGTGATCCCCACCATGACATATCATGGTGAGGACCACACAGATACCAGCCACTCCCTTTGCAAGCAAGCCATTGCGTTTTTTTTGTCTGTGACGTTGCTAGCCGGTCTGCCGCAAAGAAACACAAATGACGTTCCTTCGAGTGATCCACTAAAATTCTATTCGACATGATCTTGTATTCTATCTGGAGTATCTTCTGGCATTCTGTGTGGCTATCTTCTGGTCGTTTATCTGGCAAATCTTCTTTCTGATATTCTATCCTGCATATTTCTTTCTGCCATTCTATCTGGCATATCTTCCAGCATTTTATCTGGTATATATTTTGGCGTTCTATCTGTCATATATTCTGGCATTCTATGTGGCATTCTTTCTCGCATATATTTTGGCATTCTATGTGGCATTCTATGTGGCATATATTCTGGCAGTCTATCTGGCATATATTCTGGCAGTTTTTCTGGCATATATTCTGGCATTCCATCTGGCCGCTGAGGTCCAGCGGTGCCCACTGAGCTCGGAAGGTCCCAGGTTGAGGTCCAGCGGTGCCCACTGGGCTCGGAAGGTCCCTAGTTGACGTCCAGCGGTGCCCACTGCGCTCAGAACCTTGCAGTTGAGGTCCAGCCGTGCCCACTCAGATCGGAGGCCGGCCGTTGGGGCCCAGCAGTGCCCACTGTGCGCGGAAGTTGGCGAAGAGGGAAGAGTTGGCAAGGCGGAAGTGGACGTGGAAGTGGAGGCAGAGGTGGTGGAGGTGAAGGAGGAGGACGAGGAGGAGGAGGACAAGGAGGAGGTGGAAGAGCTGTGATAAAATCTAACAACCCTCACCTGGCAGGTGGGGAATGAAGGAAAATCGTAAAAACAGGGGGAAAATGGAGGAAAATGAAGGAAACCTGTGAAAGACCCCTTAAACTGGAGGAAAAAATGAATGGCAAGCTTGGAAAAACCGCTTGGAAAAACCAAGGAAACCGAGGAAACCGTTGGGAAAATGAGGAAATTGCAGGAAGGAAGCCCTGGAAAAACTGTAGAACATAGAGGCAAGCATATTGAAAAGAATAAGGATCTGAAGCTCAACGGCGTGCGGCCTCCGTTGGGGTTCGGAGCAAGACGGCTTGCAAGGGGATGAGGAGTGATGCCGATGCCGAGGAAGGTCTTTCACACACCAACTTTGACACACGATCTTTCACACAATCTTTCACACACCACTTTGTCACACACCATCTTTCACACACAACTTTGTCACACACCATCTTTCACACACAACTTTGTCACACAGGATCTTTCACACACAACTTTGTCACACAGGATCTTTCACACACCGTCACAGACCATCTTTGACATACCATCTTTCACACCACTTTGTCACACACCATCTTTCACACACGTCACAGACCATCTTTCACACACCATCTTTCACACACTTGCTCAGAAATATCTTATCGAATTACTGATGTGGAATGCATCGTACGTGCAAAAACACTTCAATTAAACCTGACAGGAGTAGTTGGATGACCAGAAGTGAGAACCCTTGCGGAGGAAATCTTTCTACGTCCTTGCTAGATGTAACAGTTCCATCTGAACCAAATCGTGATCTTCCTTTACAGATTTCGACATCATTGCAGCGAAAATTGCAAAATTGCAAAATGACGACATGGAGGTTCTTGGGTTGAGCCTCTTCCCATGACTGAAAAAGATTGAGCAGGTACGTGGATTGAGCGTCCCCAATCCATATCACTG